>Ga0208964_1000191_pt1 | contig 35241 bp, 45 predicted proteins | sample AOAMet1_08_M0_20_2_FD_188227 | JGI IMG/M metagenome (GOLD analysis project Ga0208964, IMG submission 188227) | Ammonia-oxidizing marine microbial communities from Monterey Bay, California, USA - CAN11_08_M0_20 (SPAdes) | ecosystem: Environmental > Aquatic > Marine > Intertidal zone | place... | reverse complement strand
ACTGCAAGGGAACAAACGTTGCTGAAATAATGTATGGATATCCTAGTTCAAAGTTCCTGGATGAGTTGAAAAAAGATGAAAATAAAGGAAAATACCAGTTAGGAGGATGTTGTATCTCAAATGATGATCCAGCATTTTCATGTAATGATTGTGGGTATCTATTTGGTCATAGAGAGGATTATGATGACGATGATTGATTTTGTAAAACAAAGAATTCAAAGTATAATTGAATTAAAGAAACAACGACATTTTCTTCCTGGAGTTTTACTTGGCTCGTATGCAATTGTCATCCTTGCAACTGTAATGTCACTTTGGAGTTTTGTAATATTAGGAAAGATAGACAATCCATTTTTCAATGGATTATTGCCTGTAGCGTCATTGTTTTTTCCATTTTATGTTGCAATGATAGTAATTTTTGCAGGAAAGGAGATCATCTGGTGCCACATGATGATGTTTAGACAAATGGACAAACTATTCAGATGGGCCATTGATAGATATTCATTAAATTATTATAAAAAACACAAAAAAGATCCTCCATTATTAGACAAGTTTTCAAAGATTCAGTACAAGTTGTTTGGTAGATTCACTAGATTACCACCAAAGATGCAAAAAAGAATAAAAATTTCAGGAATAATTGCATGGATTGCGTATATGGTACTTAACAAGACCAGCGAATCATGGATTACATTTTTCTAAATTAGTCTTTTTCTCTTTCAATTATAGATACAACTAACTGAATCATCATAGAAAACTCCTCTACATTTCCCTTACAGATTTCTAACATCTCATCTCTCTCAGGAGAGGCTGGCTGTTTTTGCACATTTTCTATAATTCCAGTCTCTCGTATACGATTAGTCTCAAACCATTCCTGTAAAACCTTCAAGTCAGCAGCACTATCTTTTTGCATAAATGATTGATATTGTGATTAATTATAACGCTTTTTTTATTCCTAAAATCTTATCTAATACGATTGGAATATCACAGTATGAATCAAGTAATCAATGCAGAAAAAAAACTAATTCAAATCTTAAAAATATTGAAAATGAGCCCAATGCCATATTCTACTCTGAAAAATTTGAGTGGTTACAGAATTAAAAAAGAACATAGAGAATTTCCAGAATTAATGAAACTTGGATTGCGTTTACACCTAATTAACCTCGATAGATACAGTAGAGAATACGAATTAACACCGTATTCGACACGTATTATTGAATAATTATAACGCTTTCACCCCTAGCTAAATAGTCTTCATTTGAAATACCTATAACCAAATTGTTCTCATACAATGATGGAAGAGCTTTAGTAATTTTCTTGTAAAAGAACTGAAACTACTGTCTCTGCTCACATTTTTCATCTCTAGATTTTTATCACTGTACAAATTATCAGAATCGTTGATTCCATGAACACGCAGTTCATGGGTGGGAGAGAAATTTTCAGTTTCTCTTCCACACTATAATTTTAGAAGAATGAAATCGAATCTTTAGAGCCGTATTTTTCAAACAACCCTTCATAACTGCTTAATCGCTCTGGAATGATTTTCATGTCATTATCATACATTTTTGTGATAAAGGCAGCCAAGACGCGTTCATTATTTTCATTAAAAAATCTCACGCTGAAACTAATTCGCTCAGGTTTTTGTTCTTTAACAAATTCTGCTTTTTTGATTAATTCAGAATTTACATGCATGTGGCAGGGACCGTCATTTTCGCCGATATTGATCCATTTTTCTTTTTGTCTAATGGTTAGCTCATTGCTTCTAATCTCGCTAACTGCACCTTCATTTCTTATGACAAATAACACATTTTCAATTTTTACAAGGTCAGATAAGATTTCGTAAAGCATAACATTATGTCAAATTACCTTTTTTTAAGAAATCTGCAAAATCTTTATGATTTAGGTTCTTTTCTTGAGCAGTCTATGCATAATTTACCGACTTCAAATACGTAAAGAAGCTTATCACAATTTTTACATCGTCTTTCTGTTCGCGTTTTGTCATATCCATATGGCATCTGTAATCACTTTTTCTTCCAGCCTGAAGTCCAATTTTTTAATGAACATTTTGCTAATTCGCTTCTAGAATGATCTTTTAGTTTACGCTTGCATTTTGGACAAACCATGTTCATGTATTTACTCATGTATGATCACCCATTGATGCTATCTGTCAGTTCCATGAAATAAGCAATAACAAAATTTAATCCCTGAAATGCAATAAACCCAACAACAAATCCTATTACAATTTTTTTTGGTAGGGATAATTTATTCCACCAAGAAAGAGTCTTTTTTGCCGTAGTACCACACGATAAACAATAATTTCCGTTTTCAGCCATTTTTATGCCACATTTTTCACAAAACATACCAAACCATTCATTCGAATCAAATTAAGAATTTCTACGAGCCTGAAAACTTCGCATACTATATTTAGAGTAAAACGCTATTCAATACATTGTCTAAATATCAAAGTCGACGACCAGATATCAATGTGGGAGCGGCTAAATTAGTAATCTTAGGAATTATTGTTTTAATTATAATTGGAGTTATGGTTGGTTCTGCAGTATCAATTGTAGATGCAGGATTTAGAGGAGTATTACTTCACTGGAACGCCGTAGATTTAGTTGATCCTCCACTAGAGGAAGGACTGCATTTTATAGTTCCATTCCAAGATTCAGTTGTTCCACTTGAGGTTCGTACCCTAAAGTATACAAAGGCGACAACGTCGGCATCACAGGACTTGCAGACAGTGTCAACTGAGATTACAGTAAACTATCATCCAGACCCAACTCGTGTTAACTATCTGTACAAAGAAGTTGGTTTAGACTATGAGAATCGTATCATTCAACCAACTGTAGAAGAGGTTGTAAAACAGGTAACTGCTAATTATAACGCTGAAGAGTTAATCACAAAAAGACCGCTAGTAAAACAAGATATTCAAAATGAGATTTCTGCACGTCTCGCTGACTTTAACATTTCAACTGAAATTGTATCAATTACAGATTTCCAGTTCTCAGTATTATTTGCACAAGCAATTGAATCTAAAGTAGAGGCAGAACAACGCGCACTAAAAGCAGAAAATGATTTGGTGAGAATTGAGGTAGAAGCAAGACAGTTTGAAGCACAATCATTTGGTATTGCAGAAGCAAATATTGCTGAAGCAAGAGGTGAAGCAGAAGCAATTAACATAATCAATCAAGCACTTGCAAACAACCCATACTATCTAGAATGGCTCAAGATTCAGAAATGGGATGGAATACTACCGCTAGTTACTGGTGGTGATGGAGCAACTCCATTTATTGAAATTCCAACAGATAACAAAAGACCTTAGTTCTTAGGTTTATCTCGCAAATTATCATACATTGATAAAAATTGATCAGGTTCTTCTCGACGATAGCGTTTTGCTAAGCGATTAATTTCTGCATCAGATAGGTTCTCACCTTTATTTTCGTTAAACTCTTTGATAATCTCAAACTGTGTTTTTTTGATGTTGTATCGTCTCAAGGTACTATTGACTGAACTATTTGCCAAGATATCAAAAATAACAAATCTGTACACCAGATAACCAGATATGCCTAAAATTGCAACTATTGAGATTGGGATTATCCAAGCATATACCATATAGATAATTGGTAAAAAGACTATTTCATTGTTGTCTGTTAGAAAGGTTTTAGTTTGAATCAAAATTGATAATTTCTATTGGTTTGCACGCCAACAGGAGATTAATTTCTCTGCCTGAAGAGATGACAAATGTTGTCTTTTCAGGATTTATTCTATTTTCAATAAATGATTCTAAATACTTGGAAACTATTTACTAAATGCTGATGATTATAAATTAGACGAGGTTCTCTCTGATTGATTCCTCAAAAACAGTGATGAGTTTGCCGAATTATGAAGCATAGTAATTTTTGTAAAGGAGAAATTATTCTCCTTCTAACTCTTTGACTTTGTCAAAACATACACTTGCCTCATCTTCTAGCCCCGTATGCTTTAGCAATTCACCTTTGTTGTACCATGCATCTGCATACCCAGGTGATACTTCAATTGCTTTTTCATAACTAAGTATTGCATCATCGTATCGTTCCATTTGGGTTAGTGCAACACCACGGTTGTACCAAATTAGAGAATCGTTTGCATCTATAGATCCTGCCTTATCATATGATGCCACTGCATCGTCATATCGTTCTAGTTCTACAAGAGAGATTCCCTTGTTTAGATAAATTTCTGCAGTTTCTACAATTTTTAGAGCCTTATCATAAAACTCGATTGCCTCTTTATGCTCATCATAATCTGCCGAGAGAATTCCTTCACTAACCAAAGCCTTGGCATCTGCTTCTGTTAATCCCATAAAAAAAATTATCGTAATTTTAGTTAAACATTTCTACTTTAATTTTTTACGTACTGGAATTCTTTTACATTTGTGAGGACGACCGGTGTTTTTGTCAATTGGGATAAATTTCCCCTCCTCTGTTTTAAAATCCTCATCAAAGTAAATTTTGGCACTACACCCTTTATCACAACTGTTAATTTTTTGATTTGAATAATCTGAAAATTTTATTCTTTCAGGAAGTTTCTTTTTGTCACATGTGGTGCATAAATCTCCAGTCATCCTATCATCACATTTTGGGCAAAACTTCATTGATTTATTAAAAAATTGTAGGTAAATGAATGATTACCTATACTCTCCACCACAATCGCCAATTGATGCAAAAAGATCATTCGCTTTTGATGTAACTGATTTAATCTTCTCATAGTCATCGTTTTGTAGTTTTAGAGAGAAGGTTTTGGTATTTTGTGTAATGTGATCTGATAATCCTAGTCGTGAGCCAATTATTGTACCTGCAACTGCAGGTCTATCTAATACAAAACGTGTTGCAATATTTGCAATCTGTACATCATACTTTTTTGCAATTTCATCTAATGTGACAAGTAATTCTTGGAAGAGTTGCCATCCTCCCCAAGCATCAATCACGTTCATATATTTTTGAAGACTGTATGTGTCAAGATCTGCCCGTGTTGGCTCTGTTGCACCTAAATATTTCTCAGTAAGTAATCCACCAAGTAAGGTTCCGTATGCTAATAGTTTCATATTGTGCTTTTTACAAAATGATGCCATCTTTACATCAGGACGTTGATCAATTATTGAATATTGAACTTGGTTTGAGACTAATTCTATTCCATTGTCAGTCATTATTTGTATTCGTTCTGTATCAAAATTGGTTAATGCAAGATGAGATATTTTACCATCATCACGAAGTTTTGTTAGTTGATGTAATGCATCAATGTAACTTGCATCATTATAGTCCCACCAATGAAATTGAATTACATCAATTACATCTACATTCATTTTTTTCATTGATTGATCTATGTAATGTTCTACAATAGATCTGGTCATTGGTCCAGGATTTGGAACAAATTTTGTAAAGCCTTGAATTTTTTCTAGTTCATCTTTTCCTTTCTTTTTTTCTAGTTCATTTCTAAAATCACCATAAAATGATTCAGCTGGTCCATAGATGTCGGCCATGTCCCAAGTATTGAATCCATTTTCATTATACTCTAACATTTGTGATATAGCTGAATCATGATCAATCTGACCGTGTCCACCAGCTACCTGCCACATTCCATTTAAAATTCTACAAATTGACAAATCTTTTGCAAGTTGGATCTTTTCTATTTCAGACAATAATTAATCTAGAGATTTATGATAATTTAGTATAATCGGTTAGTTCAAAAAAAATAAACTGATATCATACTTCCAAACATTATATACACTTCAATTCTATCTTCATTAATTGGATTTATTCAAAAAAAAATCTAAAACTACGACTGATTTAGTGTGTAAAATATGTGGTATGAAATTTTCTGATCCTGAAAGAACAATGAGACATATGATTAGAGCACATTCAAAACCACAAAAAAAGAAAAGGATGGGTAGTGGTAAATATAATTAAATTCCATTCAAAACTACAAAAAGACTAAAAATTCTTTTTAAAAATTAAACTGAACGGAATAATCAATTCAATGTCTTCTTTATTGCATTATACAATGCATCTCGATGTTCTTCAATTATTCCTCTTATCTCAAATGTATCTACATAACCACCAGCTGATGCGCGAGTAGCCTTTAACAAATAATGTAATGTAGCCTCTTCAATTTTTCCTACATAGTATCCATAAAGAAAATCAAGTTCATTTTCACATTTCCATACTTTTTTTGTTTCTAGGTATGTTTCTTTGATCTCTAATGGTATTTCTTGAATTCTCCTCGAGATATAGTCATTTAATGATTTTAGGATGGATGTATCGGTAATCACAGTCAGTATTATTCACAAACGGTTAATCAAGATAGCTGAAATAGATTTAACTTTAGTAATTTAGAAATTTTTTTTATAGCATGTCTTCACAAAGTACAATTCTCAAATCTTTTCCAAAAGAATTTGCCCCAAGACCACTTCAGGAAAAATTGATAAAAGAGATTCAAGAAAAGATTGATTCAGGTGTTAAAGTTGTCTTACTTTCAGCTCCAACAGGAATTGGAAAATCACTCATTGCTGCAAGTGTTGCAGGATATTTTGGAAGTTCATTTGTTGTAACAGCATCAAAGCATTTGCAAGATCAATACACCAAAGATATGCCATGGTTTAAGCCAAACAAAGGAATGCCAAATTTTGCATGTCATAGAATGATGGAGAAACATGGAATAGATTTGACAGAGAGAGATTTTGCTGTACAAAACAAATGGACCTGTGATATGGGTACATGTTTTGATAAAAAAACAAAAAAAGAATGTAAATACAAACCAAAACTTACCGACGTTGCAGAAGGAAAAATAAAATCGGATGACTGCTTATACTATTTACAAAAATATCAAAGTTTGATTTCTTCACATTCCATATGGAATTACGCTTCTTACTTTCAAATGATGAAGTATCAAAAAGAAAAATATGCCCAATATCTAAATAAAAAAGTTGCAATATTTGATGAAGCACATAGAATTGAAGATCAAATAATACAGTTTGTTGGAATCGATATTTACGAGAGAAATTTGAATGAATGTAAGATTGATGTAGAAAATTATGATTTAGAAGATATCGATGATGTAATGAAATTATCCGATGGATTGTCTGAATCTTATGCAAGACAGATTAGTAATTTGGAGGATAGTAGCGCTTTTGCTCAAAATCCAGATTATGAAGTGGTTCAAACTCTAGAAAATAAATATAAAAAATATGCCGAAGCACGTTCTGAAATTTATTCAAATAAGCAAAATTTCATCTTAAATAAACCATATTTTGATGAGGGTGGAAAATTTAGATCACTTTCTGTAAAACCTCTTGATATTTCAAAATATGTTAGTACATTTTTTGAACATCCAGTTCAAATTTTCATGTCTGCAACAATAGATAAGGAAAGTTTTTGTGAAAATACAGGATTTGACCCAGGTACGGTAGAGATTGTGGATACAGAAGTCTCACCATTTCCAATAGAAAATAGAAAAGTAGAGTTTTCAAATGTTAAAAGACTAAGTTACAATTCAACACGAGACGATGAATTACTAGTAATTAAAAAAATTGATGAGATAATGACAAAGTATTCTGATAAGAAAGGATTGGTCTTGACGTCATCCAAGTCAAGATGTTTTGAAATTTTAGAAAATCTTTCTCAAGAAAACAAAAAAAGAATTAGAATTTGTCATAGCTTTAACGCAAATGGAAAAACGCAAGATCAAGTTGTACAAGAACACGCAGAGAGTGAAAATGGAGTTTTACTTTCATCGTCATTGTGGGAAGGTGTAGATCTAAAAGAAGACTTGTCAAGATTTCAAATTGTTGCAAAGGCACCATATCCAATGCTGTCAGAGACTAGAACAAAGATAAAGATGGAAAAATATCCATTGTGGTACAAGGCACAAGCAATTATGAAATTGTTGCAGGGCTTTGGAAGGTCAATTAGGGATTATGGCGACTGGGCTGATACATATGTCCTAGATTCTGCAGCACATGAACTGCTAATAATGAATAGAAAGATGGTGCCACATGCATATCACGATATAATTTTTCCAAGTTCCTTCAAGGAATTTTTGGGCTAGTTATTCACAGCCATACTTTACAGCCCAATCCATACCACCAAACTCACTTCTTCCACAGAATCGAGGATCAAGTTCAGCGTGATCATTTTCCAAAAGCAATTCGTTTAGGGACGTTTCGCTACAAAATACGAGGCCGATTTGTCTGTCAAATGATGGCTTTTGTCCTCTGTCTAGTATGAATACAGATTCACTTCCAGCAGAACATTGTGATTCTGCAAAGACCTTTGCTTCTTCGCCACCAAGTTCTGTAAGCTCTGCTGCATTAACAAGTGCAAGTCTAATTCTAATCTCTTCACCATCATCTGAAAGGAATTTTACAGTGTCGCCGTCTACTACTTGGGCAATTATTCCAGTAGTGCAGATTTGATCATCACAGTTAATCGAAGTTTTAGGTGGTTCAACATAAATGGCAAGTGCAACAATTCCAATACCAATTACAGAAACTAGTATCATAGATAGTGCCTTTAGCATATTGCCCATGAATATTATTTTGAACAATACAATATAGATGATTTTTTAACTCATTTTTGTATAATAGATGTGTGTCAGATATCACACAGGCTAGAAGTTTTGCTAAAAGGAAACATTTAGGTCAGTTACGAAAAAATGGCAAGACAACAACATTTTCACATCTAAAAGATGTGGTACGAAACTTGAAAAAAATGAAGGTTACAGATGAGGAGATAATTTGTGCTGCGTGGCTACACGATACAATAGAAGATACAGATACAGACTATGATTCCATAAAAGACAGATTTGGGAAAAATATTGCAGAAATTGTGGTATCAGTTACAAAAGATAATCGCTTAGCAAAAAAACAAAGAGAAATAAAATATGTGAAAGATCTTAAAACTTCCAGTGCAAAAGCAAAACTTGTCAAAATTGCCGACATTTTAGCAAATGTAAATGATGCACCAAATGCTGGGAGAAACGCACAGTGGGAGAAACAGCAGTTTGTAAAAAAATCAAAGTATTGGAATTATGTTTCAGACGTAAAACCAAGAAAACTTGCAGAACTTTCATGGGCAAATGATGAGTGGAAGAGACTACAGGAAAAATATAATTAATTTTTTTGCTCGTAAATATTCAGAGTTGTTTTTGCAAAAGAACGACTGATATCATCAGGTATGATAATCATTATTCCACTCTCTTGTGTGACGTTGGGACATGTTCCTGAATGACTAGTTAGATTTTTTGCAAAACATCCAGGTTCAGTATAATAAAAAAAGGTTCCAGTTTGTTTATAGCTCTCATATTCAGAAATAGATGGAACAAAGTATAGATTCACTCCTATTGTTTTATCATCAATTCTAACACTATAATCAAAATTAGATACATCATTAATCATACAAATTGGAATAAAATGTGCAAATGCATCAGGCAATTTTGATTCTTGTTGCGCATCAGAATACAAAGTATTTTTTACATTTGGAAATTGAATATTGTAAGGATCAGTTGTTAGTTGTAGACCCATAGCAACCTCAATGTTTTGTCTTATCACATCAACTGTAGAACGATAATGATGTGGTTGAAAATTATATTGACATTGATTATTTTGGTGAGATAAACGGACAAAAGACTTGTCATGCATAGAATCTAGCTCATTTGTGCCATAATTGTCTGGAATGGTTTCATCAAATGGAATAAATCTTTGTGATTCATCTAATACAGCATTTGATTTGTTCCATGTTGATGTGATATCAAATACAATATTTGATGGATAACTATCCCAAACAGGATCAAAATGAACGTACAATGAATGTCTATTTACAGACATGTCTTCAAATTCCATTGGCATGTAAAATTCTACTACATCTAATAGAGCAAGAACTGCAGCAATTCCTACAACAAATAATAAAATTTTCATATGTTTTAATTTGGAAAATGTAGATTTTTGTGACAATGCACTACATGGACAAAAAGCTAATAATTAGCTTATTAGTTTTGAGTTGAGCTAGTTACCAAAGAGTGAAAAATATCTTCTAGATAAGAATGAAATTTCAGTACTCAGAGTAAAATGATTCTAAAAACTTAGTCTAATTTTCTTTTTTCACAAATTTAGAGCATGGGCAAGTGTCGACTAGACACTGTTTTAGATGTGCAATGTGCTTTGATTTCAAGTGTCTGCATGTGATGTTTTGACAGGTGTTTTTTTCAATCTCTTTTTTTACTATGGCTGCAGCAATTTTGTTTGCTTCTTCTTTTGACATTTTCTTCTTGTTAATGTAATAATGAACTACTTGCGACCAAAGCTTGTCTACCTGAAATGGAGTGACATTTTCCCACATCATGGTGTCTAATACGCATCTGTAATAGATAAAAATGATCTATGATTTTCATACATGTTTGACAAACATGAAGTTGAGAGAAGCCACAACGGAGGATGTTGGCTTCTCAGAATGTTTAAGCCTTATCACCTTTTGCCTTGTCTTCAGGGATGTATCTTGAAAGAAATTCATCAATCACTTTGAAGAAAGGACATTTGCCTTCATACATCATGCCATACTATACATGATAATTGCATAAAAGTTTGTAATTAATGGGTGTGACACTTGGCAGAACATTGAGAGAATTCCTCTCTTACTGCGTCTAAACACAGTATACATCATCAGTTCCGCAGTGTCACACGATTTTATTCTGTTGATGACATAATCATCGACATCGTTTAGGTGAAAATAATATTTAAGTTTGATAGTTGATGAATGACGTTCATGTTTATATCTCAGTTTTACATAATTCGTTCTTACTTTCATAAAGAGATTTAATGATATAGAAAATGATCGAATTATGTCAGTTTGGATGGGAGGAATATTCCTAAAAGATGAAGGTGGATACGAGATCGTTTTGAAATCATTGGTACATTATAAAAAACGATTACAAACAATACATGCAAGTCCAGAACTAAAAGAGGCAGCTGCGATGTTTGCTCCAGTTTTACAATCACAGGCCCAAAAAAGAATTCCAATGATTGACGAGACAAAGGAGAGAGTTGAACAAATGTTACAAGATTCACTACCTGCGCAGTCATTAGAGCAGGACTTGGATATTTTAGAAAAGGCACTAGAGTGTCGAAAAGCAGACATTGAGAAGGCACAAGATACAGGAAAAGAATACTTTATGCAATTATTGGGAGATTTACAAGAGGCTGTAAGAGATTTGGAACCAATTAAAAATGCGCTTGTAAAGATAAAACAGTATTCAGATTAGTTTTTCAAAGATTTTACATAATCTTCAAGTTTTTGTTTCTTTTCTTCAGGAGATAATGGTAAGAATTCTTTCCATTGTTGTTTCATCTCTTGTTTCTTTAGCTCTTTTTGTTCATCAGACATTGTATCCCATTGCATCTTAATTTGCATGAAATGGATTATCATTGCTGCCCGGTCTTGAAGTGAAATAGATTTCCAAGCATCACCCATTTCTTTGAATTGTTTTTTCTTTTCGGTAACTTGTTCAGGAGTCATTCCTTTGAAATAATCTTTCATTTTTTTGTTGTGTTTTTTATCATATTTTTTATCAAAATTACGTTTGTTTTTGTAAGAATCCTTTGATTTAACATCAGATACGTAGAGTTGTTCGCCTGTTCCAGCATCAACTAGAACTTTGTTATGACCTCTATTCTCATCCATCATTACAATTTTGTACACAAGATAACCGTTAATTACAGAAAGTTTTCCATAAATGGCCTTACTATCAGGTACAGCATTTTCTGCTGTTGACATTGCATCAACTAGAGAAATGTTACTCAGCTCTGCAAAGTCTTGACCGTCTGCAATAGGAATTGTTCCTTGTATTGCAGGATAATTTGTTCTATCCCAATCAGCAAATGCGGGAGTTGCAGCTACGGATGTAACTAGTACACCAATTAACATCAAGGCTGCTAATTTTCCAGCAAATCTTGTCATAATAAATCGCTTTAAAATTACTATAAAAAAGGATCCTATAATTCATTCATAGTATAGTTTGAAAAGTTGTAATAATTACAACAAAAATTTGTAATTAGTAACCCTTTTTTCTTATAATGTTTGTAACAAAATATGACAGACCCTATTTGTAATTTGTGCGAAAAAAAACTTTCAGAGCATACATACGAAGAGTCAATCAAATGTGCAATGGAATTAATCAAACAAGGACACAAAAAAATTGGAATGGGTCAACATCGCCTACGACAGTCAATGCATGACTGATTTTATTATTAATTCAAAGTAAAATAATTATTATTCTTTCTTAGCTTCTTTTTTAGGCACATCTTCTGCTGCAGCTTCTGTCTCTGCTGGAGGTGCCTCATCTTTAATTTCTCCATCATATTTGCAATTTACTTGGAAGATTTCATCAGAAACAGTATTGCCTCGGATAAGTTTTCTTTTTCTCAATCCACGTTCAGTATCTTGTAGTCCAATTCCTTTTGATAGTAAGACACGTTTTCTTGCCATTCCATGTAGATCTCCTCTCATTGGAACGCCAGATTTGTCGCTTCCGCCAGTAATTTTCAATTTACCTGCTAATCCCACAATTGCTGCATCAGTTTCAGCACCAATTACAAGACCCATGAGTGGATTTGCATCACCTTCTTTGAGTTCTTTTGTGATAGATTTGCCTTTGATATCTGAAACGGTTAGTTTGAAATTAGCCATTGCGATCTCAAAAATTTGTGAACTACTAATTAACGTTTGGACAATTTTAGTTTGTAAAAAATCTTTAATTCAATTTTATCTTAAATTATACATGAAAGAAAAAGTCGAGTGTCCCAAATGTAATGAAAAGATGCTCGACGTACAGGCCTGTCATCTCATATGTCCTAGATGTGGATCGCACATGGATTGTTCAGATAAGGGATCAGTTTGGTAATCAAAAACCAGGTCTGTCAGGAATGTAATCTGCTGCCATGTTAAGTGCCTGGTCTTTCATAATTTCCAGATATTTTTCATATGATACTTCAAATTTACAATGAGGACATGTAACTTTGGTAACGTCGTCGTTGACTTTAGCTACATTTTCACATTCAGGACATCTCGCATCAAGCATAATTTTGATAACTGTTTAAACTATATAATTCTGATCTGGATATTACATTTCATTTAATGCGCGTTCTATCATTCCACGGTCTTTAGCCGTTGGAGTAAATTTGATATAATCTTGATAGTCATGTTTTGCCTCATCCATCTTGTTTTGCTGTTGTCTGACATATCCACGATTCTTGTAGATTGGACCAAATCTATTTTCGTTAATTTCAATTGCATGAGTATAGTTTTTCTCAGATTTATCAAACTGCTGATTCTTTAGGTAAAAATTTCCAAGACCACGAAAAGCAAGATAACAGTTTGCATTTTTCTCCAGACTTTTTTCATAGTACGAGACACATTCAGAATTGTTTTGTTCGTTTAGTACGCCTCCTAATAGACACAATGCAGTCGAATTATCTGGATTGAGTTGTATGGCTTTTTCTAGAGAATTAATAGTCTCTTGTGTTTGTTTTTGTATAGCTAGTCTTTCAGATTCAAAACAAAGCCTATTTGATTTTGTCTTATTCTCATCGGATTTGAGTGTAGAAATGATGTCAGTGGGACCTAACAAAACCATCAAGTAACCATCTTCAGACCAGAGTTTTTCAAATCTTTTTTCTGGAATTACGCCAACCTGAATGCCTTCATCAGATGGCTTTTGTTCGGGAACATAATGAAATATTGTCTTTTCTTTGTCGTCATAACCAGAAATGATTGATGCGTGCTGAACAACATCATGTAATCCAGGCAAGATGACAATTGGAGGAATCCCCATGTCAATTACTTGTTTTAATTCTGTAATGCTTGAGTGTAATATTAAACTGGAAAGTCCATGTCTTTCTGCAAGATTAATTCCCTCAATCAGTATGCTTCCATTCATTCCAGCATATTTTGATGCAATCTTGTTTGCTTCAGTCATTGGAAGATCAATGTTCCAGTATTTTGCTACTGCATTTACTGAGAGTGGCAGACAAATGTTGTCACTGTCTGAAATCGGAGGTAAGATTAGTTCATGTTCAGAGTTATCTTCCATACAAAATCACTCAATTAATCATTATTAATATCATCAAAGTTTTGTAAATTTCTTGATCATTACTTGACCATCTTTGGTCATCTCTGGATGGAATTGCGTGCCATAAATTGACAGTTCTTTGTGTTTAATAATCTCATTTTTACAGTTTCCAGACTCTGCTATGCAGTTCAATGAGTTGCCAAGTTTTGAGATTTCATATGAATGACTCTCAAAGACAATATCTTTTCCTATGCAAAGTGAATTTTCATTACAAGTAATCTCTTGTTCGCCTCTTATCGTAGAAGATTTCCGAATTGTTCCTCCTAGTGCAAGAGCTAAGATTTCTGCACCATAACAGATTCCTAGAAGTTTCTTTTTCTCACTTACTGCATGTAAAACAATCTTTGAGTTTTTTGCATTCATTTTAGAGTCATTGTGACGTCGACCAGATAAAATGTATGAGTCAAATTTTGCAATTTCGTCTGGATTAATATCATCGAACGATTTTTTCTCAAAGATTACGTCAGATTCAGAAAGTGTATTAGCTATATCTTTTGTAAAGACAGAACCATTATCTACTAAGAGTAGCACGATTAGTCTTTTCCAATCTGAATTTTGATGTAGTGAATTTCAGCAATTCCATCTACAGTATTAATTACTCCAAAGTAGAGAGATGTATCTTCTTCCCACATCAATACTCTAGATGTTCCTATAGCATACTTGCCAATGAACTCATTAATCATTTCCTCAGTTGCATCTTTATCAGATTCATTAAAGAATACAATTTCACCCTCTTCAAATGATAGTGGAATTTGAATTGCAGTTGGCTTTGTAATTGTCAAACCACTAGTGCTTATCATTTCCATAATTTTTTCAAATCTTTCATCCTTGTCTAATTGTATTATAGTTTCACCAGTTTTACTTGTAGAAACAACACCAGATAGCTTTTGTAGATATGCTTCAAATGCTTCTTCTTGTGTTTCACCTAGACCAACATAATATTCTCCTGTAAATCCTGCACCAACTGCAGCAATTGTACCCAATTGTGCTACCGAACCACCAGCTCCTGCAGTATAGACTGGAATAAAGTAAGTATCTTGATCTCCTACACGGTACAAAATGTTATCACCAATTCTAGGATTTCGTAACAATGTCTTGAGTTGTGCAAAGTCAGGATCACGATCAAGTGCTTCTCTAACAGATGTTGGTCCCAAAAGTTTTGTTTCAGAGTCTAATGGAACTTCATAGAAGGTCATCTTACCAAGTTTATCCATATCATTTTCTACAATCATGTATCCTGCCAAGTTACGTCCTTGTGAACCACGAAGTTCTAATGATAGAAGTCCGATGAACTCAGTTTCTGTAAATCCAGGTGGTTTTGCTTCAATATAGTAAGTATCAAGTCCTCTAGGAATTTCATAAAACTCGTTTGCTTGGATGAATGTCTCAACATCAGTTACGTGGTAAATATTGTACATCTCTGTTTTCCAGTTGAATAATTCCTCTGGATAACGAATTTGTTCTTCAAGCCATGCAGGTGCTGGAATTATCTGATCTTCATATTGTGACATCATCATGTTTGAGAAAAAGTCATCGCCATTTTTTATCAGGCTAATGTCGCCATTGTATGTATCAACAAGTGCATATCCTGCAAGTCTAAGATATGGATTTCCTGCAGAGTATGGAACGTCTCTTGTATCAAATCCAACTATTAATGGAACAAGCCAATAGGTGTTAGTTCCATCAGTTACTGGATAGGAATCAAGTTCTTTTCCAAACATGTTATACAAGAAATAAGGATAAAGTGTCTGCATTCTTTCGTTAACATCTTTGTATCTCATAATGTGAAGAGACTCTCCAGGATATGAGAGGATAAAGTTTGGCTCAAAGATCCATGAAAGTGGTGGTGCTACATCAACTCCTCCGGCTCCATCATATTTTGCGCCGTTAAGTTCTGCACTTGCATCACGATTTACTGGATATCCAGACCATGTATCATCAAGTAATCCACCTTCACCATAGTAGATTGCTCTTTGTTGAAATAATTCAGAACTATCAACAATTTTTCCTTCAGTTGCTTCTAGGGTTAGAAATCCATCAGGTACGTGAGTGTATACAAGATGCTCATTGTACCATTGGTTTTCAAGACTTACAGATGAAGGAAGTATTGGTTTCATTGATGCAGTCCAGTAAAGTTTATCGTTAAATCTTAGAATATCATTATCTTCAAAGTCTACATAAGGAATAAGACCAATCTCTGGTTTTAGTTTTGCAAATGCAGCGTTCCAGTCCCACACACGAATCTTGCTTAGCACATCTTCATTATCATCAATGTAAGAATCAATTAGATTTGGATTAACTGATGTAATTTGTACTTCATGAGTATTTTCATTAATCAGATCAAGTTCTGCAAGATGGCGATTAACACCAATTTGTTGTGCTGTGTATGGTCCAAGGTATTCTATCTTTTTTGCGTCTGCAACACTGTTGTTTACGCCCATTGCAATTCCTACGATTAGCGCAATGGCAATTATTGCTGCAACTCGGATGTATACATCACGCTTGAACATGTGTGTTAGGACACGTGCACGCATTCTGTCAAAAATTGAAAATGCAATTGCTGCAAATCCTACAACAAAGGTCCCACCAATTGCGTATCTTGTGTTATAGTCAATAGTATCTGTGAAAAACATGTTAAAGGCAGCCCAGACTATTCCTATTCCAATTATTGCTTCAAGTGTTGCCATGTAGTTTAGGTATCTTGGTTTTCCTTCCTTTGTGTCATGGAAGTAAAGTGTTATCACTTTGATTACATAATGAATTCCTACAAAGAGGATTAAACGAAGCCCGATTGCGCCAATGATTGGAGGAATTATAACTAGAAGTGAAGGAATCATTGGAGTAACATTGTCCATTGCAAATGTTGGATCATTTGGTGGAGTTACAAATGGAAGTGAGAATAATGTTGTAATGTTTTCAATTCCCAGTTCATTTCCTTCTACCATATACAATAAACCAAATCCAAACATGAGGTTTGCAAAGAATGCACCAAAGAGTAGAATCTTTGTTATTTGCCAAAGTGCAAAGTGTCCTCCAGATAATTTGAATTCTGAAAAATTTGGAATTGTTTGTTGAACCTGATCTTGTGGACCACGATTCATCATATTAATTGCGCTGGTTATGGCAAACCAGAAAATTGATGATCTGTTTACTATGTTGACTCGAAGTAATGCTATACTTGCAAGAGTGACTCCACCTATCAGTGAGAACATTAGTGGTTTTGTAAATACATCAGCAAATTCTGTTATATTCATTGACAAAACTACTGCTTGGTTTCCTGCCAATGCAAAGATTACAACTACAATTATTGCAATAATGCCAAGTTTGATAAATTTACCAGCATCTGGTGGTTGCTGACTACCACCTTCGTTTTTAGCGCTATACAAGATGAAAAAACTTGTTTTTTCATTTAATTAATACCTTATTAGTAGAATTGCAAAAAAATGTACGATTATACGCTTGATGCGATACCTTTGCACATCATATAGACTGCTGCAAACTTTGGAACAGATACTTGTTCATTGTTAAACGGTCCAAATTTTTTCTTCTTTAATGAAAACTCGATCGGACAATTTGTCACAACTTCAACTTCTTCATCATCAATAAAGCAAGCATCAACGTATGGATCAAACTTTTTCAAGTCCTCTACGAAAATTTTCGTAAGACCACTTTTACTGTTAATAGATCCAGGCAATCTAAAAATTCTGTGAATATCTTGTGTTACATTTGGATCAATCTTAATTCCAATTGAATCTCTAAAATCTTCTAGTCTTTTTTGAAATAGTGTATAACCGCCAGAGAGTACTTCTTGTAAAATTTTTGGACGGTTTGATTTTGTTCCGTACAAGTGCTTTGCAAGTCTCCCACCCCAACCATCATCCTCAAATTTTGGAAGAGATGATTTGTTCATGTTAAATTTTCTAAATCCAAATGTTTCAGGTATACTTCCACGAAACATAATGTAATCAGCAATCTCTGCTCTTTCCTTCGAGCCTACATCATCATATTCAGATTTTGAGACATAGATATGAAATCCCTCATTTCCAGAAAAAAATATCTTAATGTTTTGTTGGTCAATTCCCAAGTCATCTGTAAGAATTTGTTTTAGTTTGACTACCTCGTCTTTTGTTGATTTGATACAGTCATTGCAGGTAAGTGTCGTAAAGGAAAGTTTTGTTGATTGGCAGTTTGGGCATGATTCATTCAATGAAGAAATTTCATTACAATCAGAGCATTTGATTAACGTATTATCTTTAGGATGTTCCTTTCTTAGATCCTTAGCATCAATATCAAAGATTATCTCAGCGTTTTGCCAATCTTTTTCAGCCATCGGCAGATTAGGAAACATATATCGTGCATTAGAGCAGTAAACATCAGAAGGTTTGTTTTGCATTAAAAGTAGGTGAAGATCTTTATCAGATTTGAGTGAAATGTGTCTATTCATTCCTCCATTAAATTTCTGGTAACCAAACTCTCGTTGGTTTGGGTTATCAGGAACATGTAGGAGATCAAAGTGTTCAAAATAAAATTTTTTGAATGTATCTTCAAGAAAGGTTACATCCTTTGCATTCATACTCTCTTTCTCCCAAACTGAAGAGGATTGATTATTGTATCACATGCAGGAACAGGAAAACAAAGATTTTGACTCTTCACCTTTTCACATGATGGACATTTGTATTCTGTAGTTCCAGATACACCAGAGAGTTGATTTAGCTGATAAATTGTAACTTTTGGATTATAGTCAGGTGCATTTTTGAATAATGGTGCAATTTGTTCCACTGTTTGACCTTTGTTTAATAGAAAAGTAGCAAGCATAAATCTTCCAGAATGAGGCAGGTTTTCTCCTTTTTCTAAAACTTCTATTGCATGTTTTATACAAGGAGGAAATTCTTTTGACTCTACTGTTTTCACCTCAAACTTTTTTGCAAGTTGTTTTAGTTTATCAACATAAGTCTCAAAGCCAATTATCATATCAGGTGAAGACGAAGAGTTGATTTTTGTATAGATATGTCTGTCTAGTTCTTTTCTTACCAATCTTACAGTTTCATGTGAGGTAAGGTGGACTTTTCCATTTACAACTTTTCTGTTAATTAATTTCCATTCTCTTTCATAGAAATTAATAGAATGTTTGAGATAATCACGAACAAGAATTGTAAATCCTTTGTCTGTTTTTTCTACAGTCATAGAAAATAATTCTTCAAGTATTTGTAGAGAAAGTTTGGTTTTTGTAGCATCTTGATAATTCATCAGATCCTTTTCTAGAAATTTTTCTGCACGACGAGCCTCTGCCAGAGAAAATCTTCGTATCAGTGTGTTCATGCCAGAGAGTTTTAGCAAGATTACAGCAATTAAAAATGAAAAAATCTCCAGAGGTAATGCAGAGTTATTAGATGAAAAATCAGATTTAAAAATTCGTCCTTCTGATGCAGTAATGATTCTTTCAAAGGCATTCTCAACAATTTTTTTTAGATCGGGATCAGTTCCAAATTGTTCTAGTGAAAATCCTTTATCACTTAGATATTTCCCTGCTTCTGCTAGAAACGGATACTTTACGATCTCGTCATTTCCAAGATTAACCATAACAATAGTGCACCAACTTAGTTTAAAAATTGCAATTAAAAAATTAGTATTTCCAGTAGATCTCTAGTTTAAATTATAATGAATTGTAGAAATAATATGCAGATTGGTGCCCATGTATCCATATCTGGCTCTTTAGACAGATCAGTAGATAATGCAGTTGAAAGAGAGTGCTCAGCGTTTCAGATATTTACCAGAAACCCACGAAGTTGGTTTGCAAAAGATGTGGATCCTAATGATGCTGAAAAGTTTAAAGAAAAATTATCAGATTCCGATATTGACAGAATGGCAACTTGTGCTCACATGCCATATTTACCAAATCTTTCAACACCAGAAGATGAAGGATATGAAAAATCAATCAAATCAATGATTAAAGAAGTGGAAAGATGTGACAAGCTTGGAATTCCGTATCTTGTAACTCATCTTGGAAGTCACAAAGGCTCCGGTGAAGAAAATGGAATAAAGAGACTTACAAACGCACTAAATGAAGTTGCAAAGACAAAGGCTGATGTAATGATTTTACTTGAGAACACTGCAGGACAAAAGAATTCTGTTGGTTCTGATTTTAAACAATTAGCAGAGATTTTTTCAAAATGCAAACCCGCAAAAAAATTTGGTGTTTGCCTAGATACATGTCATGCATTTGTTGCAGGATATGACTTGAGAACAAAAGAGGCAGCAAAAAAAACAATGAAGGAGTTTGATGAGACAGTTGGAATAGAAAATTTGAAAATTTTACATCTTAATGATTCCAAGGGAGAGTTAAATTCCAATTTGGACAGACATAATCACATTGGATTAGGAGAAATTGGAAATGAAGGGCTATCAGAGATGATAAAGATAATGAATGAGAATAAGATTCCAATCGTATTAGAGACACCTATAGATGACATAAGAGATGACTTTGAGAACATTAGAAAGGCAAAGTCACTTGCGTGAGTAATTACGCATTTATTCCATGATTGTTTTAGAGTTGTAGTATGAATTACGAAAGCGTCATGAAGCTTGCACTTGAAAGAGCGTTTTATTTTCCAAGTTGTGAGGTATATGGCGATGCACAAGCAGGTTTTTGGGAATATGGCCCAACAGGCGTAAGTGTGAAAAACAAGTTCCTTGAATTGTGGAGAAGAGAACTGGTAAGAAGAGACAGAATGCTTGAAATTGACGGCTCACAGATAATGTCAAAGTCAGTCTTTGAGGCATCAGGTCATCTAGGAAATTTTGCAGATCCAATCATAAAGTGTAAGAAATGTGGACTGACATTTAGAGCTGATAAATTAATTGCAGAGATTGCAAACGTAGAGATTCCAGAAAGTGCAGATTTAGAAGACTTTGATAAAATGATTCAAGAAAAAAATATTGTGTGTACAAAATGCAAAGGAGAGTTTGATGCAGCAAAAAAATTCAACATGATGTTTAGAGTTGGGATTGGTCCTGAAGATGTAGAAGCATATCTTCGACCAGAGACATGCCAATCCATATTTGTCGATTTTCCAAGATTGTTCAAAACTATGCGTGGAAAACTTCCATTAGGAATAGCACAAGTAGGTAAAAGCTTTAGAAATGAGATCGCACCTAGACAAAGTCTTTTGAGATTAAGAGAGTTTTATCAAGCAGAGATTGAAGTTTTTTGCAATCCAGGAAAATTAAATGAGTTAGAAAAATTCTCAGAGATTGAAAATACAACATTACGAATACAAATTTCAGATGGCATACAAGTGATGACTTGTAAAGAGGCAGTAGAAAAAGGAGTAATCCCAAACAAGTTTGTTGCATATTATCTTGGACTACTAACAGAATTTTATGAAAAGACTGGAATTGATATGGAGAAAAGCAGATTTAGAAAGCTTGGAGAGAAAGAAAAAGCATTCTATGCAGATGTCGCATTTGATTTTGAAGTAAACACGACAATCGGATGGTTGGAATTGGTAGCATGTAACTATAGATCTGATTATGATTTGTCAAGTCATGCAAAGATGAGTAAAGAAAAGTTTGAAGTTATGGACAATGACGACAAAGTTTTACCACATGTGTTTGAAATTTCGATGGGAATTGATAGAAGTCTTTACACAATTTTAGAGCATTCACTAAGAGAAGATAAGGAAAATGAGAGAATGGTTCTGTCAATCAAGCCATATTTAGCTCCAACTCATGTAGGAGTTTTATCATTGGTGAAAAAAGATGGATTGGCAGAAAAGACAGACGAGGTTTATCGTCTGATTAGAACAAAATTTGATTCATTTTTAGATCATTCAGGTGCCATTGGCAGAAGGTATAGAAGATTAGATGAGATTGGAGCTCCATTTGCAATAACTGTCGACCATCAAACAAAAGAAGACAATACAGTGACCATTCGCAGGAGAGATGATATGGCTCAAGATCGTGTCAATATTTCAGAATTGGAGACAATTCTTGCTAAAGAGACAGCATATCCATAAGATATTTCTTTTAAGATATTGATGAAATTTTATGAAACTAGCAATTGTGATTCCTACGTATAATGAAGCAGAAACTATTCCAAGTTTAATCAAAGAGTTATTTGAAAAGATCAAACAATTAGTTGAAAAATTGGATGTTTTAATTATTGATGATTCGTCCCCAGATGGAACTGCAGACATTGTTAGGGAACTAGGAGACAAGTATGAAAAGATCACAGTTATACAAAGACCAAAAAAGATGGGATTAGGCGCAGCATACAAAGAAGGATTCAGATACGTCTTGGAAAAATTGGATTCAGAATTAATTGTTCAGATGGATGCAGACCATTCACATCAACCTAGTGAGATTCCAAACATGTTAGAGAAGATAAAAAATTTTGATTTTTTAGTTGCTAGTAGACATGTAGAGGGTTCAGATGTCATAGGATGGGGGATGTGGAGAAAGATGACACATTCTATTGCAGGTGCAATTGCAAGTGTTTGTGCAAAAATAGAGATCAAGGATTCAACTAGTGGATTTAGAATGTTTAGGAAAAAAACACTAGAAAAAATTGATTTTGATAAGATACGATCAGATGGTTTTGCCTTTCAAATAGAGGTATTACATCAACTAAAGCAATTAGATATGAAGGGATTAGAGGTGCCAACTGTTTTCATAAACAGAACAGAAGGTAGTTCAAAAATGGGTAGTAATGAGATGATGCAATTTATCACAATGTGCATTAGTTACATAGGTAGAAAATAAAGGAAGAAGGCTAACTACTCAAAACTAGAAGTTGATGTTGTTTGTTTGTATTCTTGAGTTGGAAGCTCCAGTGAAGGTACTGATGGGAACTTGTCACCGATTTGTTGCTCTGCAACTGCGGATGCTTCTTGAAGAATTTTATTTGTTTCTTCACTAGATGCATCTGATTCCATGTTAAATGAATCACCGGAGATTGAGTCGACCATAAGTCCATTTAATGTCTGGGTCATTGCGTTCAATTCTGAATCTGCTTCTGGCATGAATTTACCTAATGATGATTGTAGGCTCTTCATTGTGCCCATTGCAGGTCCAATTGCAACCATTGCATCACCGAGGTCATGAATTGTTGAAAGTCTTAATTGAACTTGTTCCAAAGACATTCTTGCTCCGCCAAGCATTTTCTTTACTTTTCTAACTTCTGCTAGTTCGTTTGATAAAACAGTGCTTGCACTTTTATCGTGGTTTTGAACTGCTGTGACAACACGTTGGAATAATTGTTGATCTCGTTGTTCGAGTTTTCCTAACATACTGTCCATCTTAGAAGTTTGTGCCTGTAATTTGTTAACAGCATTCTGTATTCTTGGTTTCAATGCTCCTTGAGGTTTCAAGGTATCACGAAATTTATCAGATATACCTGCTGATTCTTGGCGTGCCCATGTTTTATGGAATGATGGCATTGTGTAGTCTCGAAAAAATTGCTCTTAATCAGAAGTGTGGAATAAGATCAACACTAGACTAAATTTAGCTAACTAACTACGCATGAATGAAGATGAAAATTGTTGTTTTTGACTCGGGACTAGGTTCTCTATCAATAATTAAAGCAATCCAGAAAAAGACAAAATCAGATATCATCTATCTAGCAGATAGAAAGAATTTTCCATATGGCACAAAGACAAAATCACAATTATACAAAATAATCACAGATACAATTGAAAAAATTTCAGAAAGATTTGATCCTGATGTAATAGTACTTGCATCAAATACACCATCATTACTTTTCAGAGAAAAATTACCAAAAAATGTAATTACAGTTTTACCTCCACTTGAAAAAATTCAGAAAGCAAGTAATGTTGCAATACTTACAACAGAAATTGTTGCAAAGAGTAAAGAATTAGATAATTACATAGAACAATTCAGTGATTTGGAAGAGGTTTTGAAGATAAATTGTTCAGAATTAGTTGAATTGGTAGAAAGTGGAAAATTTCTAACTCATGAAAGAGATTGTGTTAAAACTATACTAAAAGTATTGAAAGATGAGTTTAAAGAAAATAAAATTAAGATTGCAACATTATCTAGTACACATCTTCCATTTCTTTTACCATTTTTGAAGAAATATTTTAGAGGAGTAGAGTTTTTGGATCCAGCTGAAGATGTTGCAATAAAAATTTCTAAACTAGAAAAATCAAAATCTACAAGAAATTCATTATCTATCTATACAACAGAAAGCCCAAAAGCCCTACAAAGAAATCTCAAAAGTATGGGAATTTCTAATAAAGTTAATCTTTTTTCTTAGATTTCTTTGCTAGTCTAAAACCATGAGAGAAGGTTTTATCATATAATTTTGAATATTCATATGATTTTGGTTTTATTACATCTCCAATTATGACAATTGCAGTCATTGTAATTCTTTCAGCTTTAACTTTTTTTGCTATATCTGTAAGTGTTCCAAGAATAATTTTTTGATCTTTTCTACTTGCTTTGTAAACTACTGCGACAGGAGTAGTCTTTTTGTATCCACCTTCGATCGCTTCTTTTGTAATTTTATTTAATAAATGAACACTAAGATAAAAAATCAAAGTTGCTTGATGTTTTGCAAGTTCAGAAATTTTTTCACGTTTTGGAACTTTAGTTCTTGATTCTGCACGTGTAATAATCATTGTTTGTGTAATTCCAGGTAAAGTTAGCTGTGTTCCAAGTGCAGCTGCAGATGCTAAAAATGATGTAACTCCAGGGACTACAATTGATTCTATTCCTTCTTTTTCTAAATTATCAATCTGCTCTCTAATTGCACCATAAATTGCAGGGTCACCATCATGCAATCTAACTACAGTTTTTCCTTTTTTTGAATTTTTTAAAAGTAAATCAAGGATTTCTTCACGAACAAGTTTCGCTGCATCATGTTTTTTTCCTTTTTTATTATATTTCAAAATCTCAGAAGGAATCAATGAGCCTGAATAAACTATGACATCTGCTTTCTGAACCAGTTTTTTTGCTTTTATTGTGATTAAATCAGGGTCGCCTGGACCACAGCCAACAAAATATACCTTAGACACGTTTTATCACCAAAATTGAAAAGTACTTTGTAGTAAGAGTGTCATCATTTACATCACCTAGTCTTAATTTTCTAATAATTTCTTTGTCTGTTCCTAAATCTTGACCAATTGCAAATATAGAATCATCAGGGAATCCAGATTCTCTAACTAGTTCAATCACTTGATCAAAATAGCGACCATCTTTAAGAAATACTAAAACTTCAGAATGTTTTGCAATCTCTTTAACAGAACTCAGATCATAGCATGATGGAATTATTGCAACTTTTTCTGCACCTTCTGCTATACTTATTCCAACTTTAGATGCAAAGGTAAACATCGAAACAATTCCAGGTATTACAGTAATTTTCATATCAGGATGATTTTGACTGATTTCTCTGTGCATGTAGATCCATGTACTGTAAAGATATGGATCACCAACTGTGAGATAGACAACATTTTTTCCTGACAAAACTTTTTCTGCCATAATTTTTGAGTTTACTTTCCAGTGTGATTCAAGAACATCTTTGTCTTTAGTCATTGGAAAAATTAATTTTACAATTTCTTGATTTTTTGATTTATCAATTAATGAATCAACAACTGATAAAGCAATGCTAGGTCTATCTTCTGCTGATGCAGGACACATTATAGTATCAGCATTTTGAATTGCATTTACTGCTTTTACAGTAAGTAAATCTGGATCGCCCGGACCCACACCGATTCCTGTTAATTGAGACATAACAGACATAAAATTATGCCTAATTAAAAAGCTAGATTATTTTTTTGTTGCCGAGATAACAGTTACTGGGTTTCGTGCAAGCATCATTGTGCCTGTTTTGGTCTTTCGACTTTTTCCAATTGTAATTTGTGTGATATCAACTGATTCAAAATCTAATTTTTCAATTGTTTGTAATACAGAATAAAGTGTTTCAATGAGTATAACACCAATTACAATTCTTCCACCAGATTTAATTTTATTTTGACATAATTCTACTATATCTTTTGTATCACCACCTGTTCCACCAATAAATATAGTATCTACTTGAGGTAGTTCAGAGATTTTATCTTTAGCATTTCCTTCAATTAACGTATAATTTGTAATTCCAAATTTTTTTAGGTTTTTTTCAGTTAGCTCTATTGCATTAGGATCAATATCAACACCAATTACCTTACCTGATTCTTCAACTTGAATTGCAGCTTCTATTGTTACAGAACCACTACCACACCCAATATCTAAAACGGTTTGTCCTGCAGAGAGTCTACCTTTACTAATTTGTATAGCACGAATCTCTTCTTTAGTAATTGGTACAGATTCTGTTCTCTCAAATTCTTCATCTGGAATTCCAGGAGTTTTTGATTTCCACATTTTGTAATTATATACCTGGAATGACTGATTGACTGGTGCCAGTGTTAACTACAGTGTAAGTAAATATCCAGAAGAATAGATACATGAATACAAAACTACCAATTCCTGTTGTAATGTATTTTTTCTTTTTTGCAATTTTAATTCTCCAAGATTTGGCAATTATTGCAGTGGCAATAAACAACATAATCATAAAACCGATTGATGTCCAACGTTTTTCTTCCACATCAACGATATCCTCAAATGCAAATGTAGCTATTACACCACCAGCTATTGCAACAACAATTCTTAACCAAAATAATCTGTCTGTGAGTTTTTTTGTTGCAGACTTGTCTAAAGGATCATCAGCAGGGTCAGGTTTGGTCTCAGATTCTTTTCCTTCAGAAGGTTCTGTTGCTTCAGAAGGTTCTGTTGCTTCAGAAGGTTCTGTTGTCCATTTAGCAATTTCTTTTTTCTCATCTTCTGTTGCTTCAATTTCAGGAATATCGTTATTTTCATCCTCAGAATCTGATTTATCAGATGTAAATCTCTTTTTTTTGAACTTTGCCAATGAATTTCTACGTTGACTCAGAAATGCCTCGTTTAAAATCTTTGGCAGTCACTAGGCAATAGTAAGAGTATAATTTCCAGACAAAAGTGCAATACCATGACTCTTGCTGGAATTGAATTAGTTTATCTTGTAAATGACATAGAGGAGAAGACCAGTGGATACTATGCAAGTAATATTTGGGGAATAAATCGAAATAGTCTTTTATTCAAATTGCATCATACAACAAAACCAGATATTATGCTAATGGTGTCCAGCATAGGAATGTGGATTACAGATAAAAAAATTGATACAATTGAACCAAATAAGATGCTAAGACGACTTCGTAGTGATCTTTTACGAGCAAAATTAACAAAAATTGAACAAATTGGAACTGAAAGAATTGCCTACCTAACATTTACAAATTTTGAAAAAGCGTTTATCTTAATTATAGAGTTTTTTGGAGATGGAAACATAATTTTGTGCAATGGTGATAAAAAAATTCTAGCACTTTTACATTCAATTGATGTAAGACATAGACAACTTCGTGTAGGATTAGATTATATTCCACCTCCAGAAGATGGACTAGATGTTTTAAATTTAACAAAAGAATCTTTTAGAGAATTATTTTCTTCTAGTGGAATTGGAAAGACTATAGGCAGAGGATTAGGTTTACCAAAAAAATATGTTGAAGAGATAATCAGACTCTCAGGAATCGATTCTAAAAAACCAAGTAATGAAATTACAGAACAGGAGTTTGATGCATTATTTGAGATTATTACATCAACTATCTCTAAAGTAACACTAGGTCCACATGATCCATCTGTAATAATCGAAGATGATGTACATGATGCATATCCAATAAGGTTTTCAGATGATAATTTGAATGCAAAGAAAGTAAATAGTTTCAATGAAGGATTAGATACTGTATTTACTGAAGAAATTTTAGAAAAGGGTAAATCATTATTCAGTAGTCCAGCTGATAAAAAAATAGAATCTCTAGAAAAAACATTAACTGAACAGAAAAATGCAATCAATGTAGTAATAGAAAAATCCAAAACAATATCAGAAATTGCAAATTTACTTTTTACAATGACATCACAAGGTCAGCATAATGTTAGAGACGAAAGCATTACCATTTTACTAAAAGAAAAAAATGCAGAAATAATTAGTGAGAAAGGGATTCCTTACATGAAGATTAATGAATCAAAGATTCGGATAGATCCTGATTCATCTCTTCCAACAATTGCTTCAAAATTATTTGATGAGTCAAAGAAACAGAAAGGTGCAGTAAAATCAATTGAGAAATTAATGAAGAAGACAGAAGAAAAATTAGAAAAAACAATTGAAAAAGGAGAAATTGCAAAGGGTTCGGTTGGATTCAAAGAAGTAAGAAAGAAAAGCTGGTATGAGAGATATAGATGGTTTTTCACATCAGATGGGATTTTAGCAGTTGGAGGAAGAGACAGCTCATCAAATAGTGCAATAATTAGAAAATATCTAGAGAATAATGATAAGGTCTTTCATGCAGAAGTTCATGGTTCACCGTTTTTTTTGCTGAAAGCAGAAGATGAAGAATTACTTCCACTAAGTTTGGAAGAAGTTGCACATGCTACAGTTTGCTTTAGTCGTGCATGGCAAATATCTGCATATGGAATGAGTAGTTTCTGGGTCAACCCCGATCAGGTGAAAAAAGGTGCACCAGCAGGACAGTCAATGGCTAAAGGATCATTTATGATTAATGGTACAAGAAATTTCATCAAAGTTTCATCACTAAAACTTGCAGTTGGAATTTTTAAAGAAGATGAAAATTATTTGATGGTTTGTGGCCCGCCAGAACCAATTAAGAAAAAATGTTTGTGTTATGCAGTAATTGAACCAGGTGGTTCAACAATGTCTGATGTTGCAAAAAAGATTAGAGCAGAATTTGATAAAACAGATGAGGGATTTAAAAAAATATTTCTAATTGATGATTATGTTAGAGTATTACCAACGGGTTCAAGTAAAGTTACAGAAATGGGTTAGTTGAAAATTTTTTCAGATTTTGTATCAATAGTAATCTGATTACCATCTTGTATGGAATTAAATTCTTCATTTGATACTACAATCATTGGTATATTTGCAAGTGCACAGCCAGATGCAACAGTGAGATCTGCTTTTTGACAAATCATTGCAACAGGTGCTGATTGATTAGATTTTAACGAGTAAATAGTGTATGCACCAACACTACTTCCAATTCCATGAGGGAATACTAGTACTGTGTCTTTAACTGATTTTTCAAATATATCATATTTTTTGTCGTGGATTACGCCTGTTTTTTTATCAACTGCACCAAGAAAATTAATTGGGCTAGTAGTTTTTAGAACAGTTCCTTGTGCAACTCCTTGAACAATTATTTTACTCATTTTGTTTCATCTTCAATAATTTTAGTGAGAGGTTTTAGATTTACATTAACACCTGTTGAGTTATTCAGATAGTATGCACCTTTGATGGAGTTAGTGGTGACAGCATCAGTCTCATTAGTATCAATTAATGGAGTAAGACACGTACAACAATCAGATAGAATTTCTCCTCCGGCTCTTTCAATTTCATTAATGTAATCAAGAGTACGTGCTTGTTCTTGTACAGCTCTTGAACAAAAAATTAAACAACGTTTTTCAAATGATTTACCCTTTAGCATCTTTGATAAATCAGATAACTCTTCCAATCCTAATTGAGGACTTCCAAGAGTGATTATGTCACCTTTTTCAGCAGTATTTAGTTCATCAAAGACTTCGTTCATCTCTTCTTTTCCAAAATCGACCTTTTCAGATTTTTCATCTTCAGAATCTATAAATTGGAATTTTGCGCACGTACCTGAAGTTCCCATTCCACCACACAAGGCTTTACAACTACGCCTGTTTGGTTGCGATACACCAGAGATGTTAACAGATGTATCACCAACTTTTCCTGCAAAGAATCCAAGCATGCCAAAGTCTAGTTCATTTGGATTATCCATCTTCATTCGAATTGTCATTGGTGTTGTAATGTCATCTTTTCGTAGATCAGAGTAAGGAGATTTACCAGTAATTGCGCTTGCAAGTGCACTAAATGCACTTTCTTTGTTTGTCTTTAATCCACCAAGTGAGTTTGCGAAGATGGCAGCATTACTTTCAGCAAATGAAACTTGGGTATTTTTTTCGGGTAGATCAAATATGTCGTATGGAGTGCAAGAAAAGGTTGGTTCCACACCCATCCTAATGTAAGAATCACGAATACTTGCCTGTTTTTTGATAAATTCATCGTCTATGTGATTAAATTCAGAAATGTGATCAAAATCAATTCCCATAGGATTAACAGTTGCTTTTACTTTAACACGAGCATCTTTACTTAATTCTCTAAGAAATTGTTCGCCAGCATCACCAATTGTATTATAATTGACACCTGAAAGATGTGCCCATTTTATAGGAATTAGTTTTTCTGCATTAGTTGCCTCGCCTGTTGCAACTAGTATTCTGTATGCAGTTTGTAATGTATCACCATGTTCTCCATTTAACGCAGCATTCTCTTCAGATGTTAACTCCATAATCATTACAAAGGTTTTACAGATATAAGACTTGTATCACATCAAACATATATGAAAAAAATTCTAGATGGAATGCATAAAACAATGAATGCAGTCAAACCTCCTAGGATGACAGCATTACGAGATTTACGTGATGCAGAAATACATGGTCCATTCAGCATATTAATTGGAACAATATTATCAGCTAGAACAAAAGATGAAAGCACTGCTAGGATTTCCAAAGAATTATTCAAGAAATATAAAACTGCAAAACAATTAGCTGGTGCAAAAATCAAGGATGTTGAAAAAATAATAAAGTCAATAGGATTCTATCATGTAAAAGCAAGAAGAATAATTGAAGTTTCTAAAATTATTGATACAAAGTACAAGGGAAAGGTTCCTGATGATTTAGAAAAATTGGTAGATTTACCAGGGGTTGGAAGAAAAACTGCAAACTGTGTACTAGTTTATGCATATGAGATTCCTGCAATCCCAGTAGACATTCATGTTCATAGAATTTCAAATAGACTTGGATTGGTCAAGACAAAGACTCCTGAAGAAACAGAATTTGCATTAATGAAAAAAATTCCTAAGAAATACTGGCTTGATGTAAATGATACATTTGTTATGTATGGACAAAACATTTGCAAGCCAATTTCTCCTATGTGTGAGGTTTGTAAGATAAGAAATGGATGTAAATATTATAAAACTAATTCCGCTTCTTAGAAACCAGTAAAAATACTACTACACATCCAAGTGCACCTACTACCATGAATGGAAACATATGAAGTGGACCCTCTGTTGGATCACCAGAAATAACTTCTAGATTTAAGAATCCATCTGTAGTTGCAGGTGGATCTTGTGAACCTTTCATGCCCCATACAGAATATGCTTCAATTGCAAGAGTCTCAACATCTAGATTTGATATTACAATTCTTTCTCCATTGTTGATAGTTAGTCCGGCAGAATCAGAATATGCCAATATCACTTTGGCCCCAGGGAGCCAACCTCTCTCGAGTTTGTCATGTACAACAACATATCCCTCTTCAGGTAATTGTACAGCAACCCAAAAAGGTCTATCAGGAATGCCACCCATTCCTATTTCAACAAATTTATTTTCAATATTTGCATCATACAATCGTATCACTGCAGTTCCTTCAGGATTACCATACAGTAATTTATTTTCAAGATTCACTTGCCAAGTTCTTTCGTGAATTTCATCAAATGGAATTATTGTTGCATCTCTTGAAGGTATGTTAAAGTCATTCCAATTAATGTCAAATTTTGCCATAGAGAGAGAGTCGTTCAGTGCCATTTCTTGTCCAAATGCAGGAAAAAACATTAGAGAAGCAAAAAGAATTATCGGTATTTTATAATTCATATTCTAAATTTACCAGATCTTGATAAAAATCTACTCAACAAATGGTTTATCAAAGTCAATAATTACTTTGGCAACTTCAGGTCTTAGGATAAATTCTGATGGTGATTCGCCATTGTTAATCATCTCTCTCATTTTTGTACCAGAAATTTGTTCCCTATCATCTGCACTATGTGGACAAACATTTGGATTTGTAAATGTTAGACACTTTCTGCAGTAAAAGAATGCTGGGAAAAAGATTGGTTCTATTTCAAGTTCTGGATAATCATCAAATATTTTATGTGCTGCAAATGGATCGTAGAATTTTCCAACTCCAGCATGATCTCGTCCTATAATGATATGAGTACATCCATAATTTTGACGCATTATGGCATGATGAATTGCTTCTCTTGGTCCAGCATATTTCATTTCCGTATGTAGAGTTGCTAATTGACACTTATTTTCTGGATAGTATTTGTCAATCATTGTTTCGTATGCTTTTACAATAATTTCGTCTTTAAAGTCACCAGGTTTTTTCTTTCCAATTAATGGATTTACAAATACACCATCACGTGTTGTTATCGCATTTTTTTGTAACATTTCATGTGCTACATGTGGAGGATTTCGAGTTTGGAATGCAACAATTGTTTTCCATCCTGCTTTTTCAAATAACTCTCTTGTTTGAGTTGGAGTCATTCTATGTTTTCTAATTTCAGTCTCATTTTGGCTTTGAATATAATCAATTTTTCCACCTACAAGAAAGTCTTTCATTGAATTAATTTTTGCAACACCAGGATGCGATTCATCATCTGTTCCATAAACTCCATTCATGGTAGCTTGTTTATCATAAGAGTAGACATCTTCTACATGTAAAATTGCAATTCCTGTTCCATCTGGATTTTTAAGTAATACATCGCCAGCCTCTTTCATTTTTTTACCGGTATCATCATCAACGTCTAAGACAGTCGGCATAGTCCACGCTATACCGTTTGCAAGTCTTCCTTTTGAAATGACGGATTCAAAATCTTGTTGGTTAAGAAATCCTTCTAATGGAGAAAATATTCCATCTGCAATATTTTCTACATCATTTGCTAAATCTGCAGAAATATCAATTGAAATTAGTCCAGATGGATCAACATCTTTGACTCGATTTACTAATTTTCCACCGTGTGCATTAATCAATATGAAACTATTTTGTAGGATTAATTTAATTGTCGTGATTCATATGAAGGCCACACTCTTTGTGTTCATCATTTTCCCACCACCAACGACCTGCTCTAATATCCTCACCGATCTTAATTGGTCTAGTACATGGCTCACATCCAATACTAGGATAGCCTTCGTCTAGAAGTTTATTGTATGGACAGTTATTGGTTTTGACATAATCCCATGTTTGTTCATATGTCCAATTAATGAGTGGATTGACTTTAACAATATTATCATGCATTTCATCAATTTCTAACATTTTTGCAGTTGAGCGATTTTGATTTTGATCATTTCGTAAACCAGTTATCCAGCCATCAAGTGTTTTGAGCATTTTATTCATTGGGTGAACTTTACGTATAGCACAACATAGTTTTCTGTTTTCAATACTATCATAGAAACAGTCTAAGCCTTTTTCGTTAACCATTTTTTCAACTTCTTTCGTATCAGGTAAGAGAATTTCAATTTTTGTGTTATAATGTTTCTGAACTTCTTCTATAACATCAAAAGTTGCTTGAGGTAATCTTCCTGTTTCAAGTGTGAACAATCTAGCATCAGTATTAATTTTAAACATCATATCAATTATTGCGGCATCTTCTGCACCAAAACTAGATGCCTTTGCTAATTTAGGATGAAGGTTATCAAACGCCCATTTCAGACAATCTTCAGAAGTAGACAGAGTTTTGTTTACTTTATCTAGTTCCTCTTGAGTAAATTTTCCCATAAATCTCAATAACTAATCAAGTATTATAATTATATCAAAATTAGCTCAAGTTAAGAGAGGTTCTAAAATATAAACTCCTTAGAAATAACAAATGAGATGACAGAAGATACGTTAGTAGTTGTTTATCCATCATTATTTGCAGAAAATAATGTTGATCAACTAATAGAAAATATTAAAAAAATTTTGAAGATAAAAAATCTAAAATTTAGAAAAATAACTAAAGATGATTTTTTAATTTGTGTTCATGCAGATGATCCTGTTTTTGTTTCTAGTGCAATTGCATTATTATTTGGTATAAAACAAATTGTAATTGCAAAAAAAATAAAAAATGATTTTAAAACAATTGTATCACAAGTTGGAGAACTTGGTTCAAATCTTCTTTTAAAAGGTGAGAAATTTTTTGTTAAAGCAGATGGAAATGCAAAAGGATTTGTTATAAAAGATTTAGAGTTAGCTGCAACATCATCCATAATACAGAAAAATCATAAAATTTCTGCAAAACCTGGAACGGAATCAAAACATGACAAGTTATTACAGATCTATGTCACAAAATCAAATGCATATCTCTGTATTTTTGTAGATGAAGGATTAGGTGGTGCAGCAAATAATTCTCAATTACAAAAATCAGTTTGTTGTATAACAGATGAATTTTCAGCTGTTAGCTGTTTGGAGACAATCAAACAAGGTTTTGAAGTAAAACTTTTGATTTGTTATGAAACACGAGAAGATGTAATACATTTAGTCAAAATTATGGATAAAATACTTCCTAGATTACTAAGATCAGAAGTAGAACTAGAATTTCATAAAATATCAAAATTTGGGAAAAAATCTGACGATATACTATCAAAAAATTCTCTTATTACAGATATTCTAATTAATTCTGCAAAAGAAAAGAAAATTTCTCATATATCACTTACAACTTCACCACTAATTTTTCCATCAACATATGTTGAAACATTACAAAGAAGAGTTTTTGGTGCAGGTATGATTCCACATATCTCATTATCTGGAATTGATTCTGAAATTATGAAAAATGCAAGAGAAATAGGAATGGAAAAATATGTTTCAAAAATTGAAAAATTACTAAGAACAAACTTTACAAAATCTAAACCAAAGTTAAACAAAAAAGAAAAGACAACAAAGAAAATCATCAAGGTTAGATTAGGACCAAATAACGTTCACACAATATTGGACTCCTTAGAAATTGAACATTGAAAATTTAAGCGGGAATTTTGGATTAAAGTTATGGCAAAGATAGGACAATTCATCTATCCTTGGGGAAATGGACACTATTCCAGAATGATGAGATTAAATGAAAAATTAAAAGAACTGGGTGATAATGAGTTTCATTATTTTAGTAAAGGTGA
>Ga0208964_1000187_pt1 | contig 35439 bp, 49 predicted proteins | sample AOAMet1_08_M0_20_2_FD_188227 | JGI IMG/M metagenome (GOLD analysis project Ga0208964, IMG submission 188227) | Ammonia-oxidizing marine microbial communities from Monterey Bay, California, USA - CAN11_08_M0_20 (SPAdes) | ecosystem: Environmental > Aquatic > Marine > Intertidal zone | place... | reverse complement strand
GAACCTTGTTAGCTTCAGAATTAGTTTCAGCAGGAGCCAAAGTTACGTTAGTTTATGGTCCAGGAACAAGTGAACCACCAAAAGGTGCTAAAGTAATTCGAGTTAATTCTGTAGATGAAATGAATAAAGCAGTCAGGAAATGCTTGGAGAAAAAATTTGACATCGCAATAATGACTGCAGCAGCATCAGATTATGTAGTCAAAAATGAGATATCAGGCAAGATAAAAAGTGACAAAAATGAAATTAATGTAAAACTTGTGAGAGCACCAAAGATTATCAATATTGTAAAAAACAAACAAAAAGACATTTTTCTAATTGGTTTTAAAGCAGAAACTGATATTTCTAAGAAAGAACTTGTCAATCGTGCAAAAAAGAAACTAAAAGAATCTAATGCAGATATGATAATTGCAAATGATATTGGTCGTAATTATAAAAAAGATACAAGCTATAATGAGATAGTTATTGTAGATTCTAAAAAAATAACTAATATTCCAAGGACTAAAAAAGAGAAACTTTCTAAAATAATTTGTAAAAACATTGAAAAAAAATTCTAGAGGAATAAAATACAAACAACGTACCATTTTAGTTTGGAATGAAGTAGCATCATTCTATCATAAAAGATGGGCAAAAAATGAAATTGGCCCGTTTGCTGTAACAAAGAAGCTTTTGGATTCATCTAAAATAAAAAAAGGAGATAGTGTTTTGGATATTGCATGTGGAACAGGTCTTGTTACAAAAAAACTAATTAGAAAGGTTGGAAGTAAAGGCCAGATTTATGGAATAGATTCATCAGAATCTGCAATAAAAATAGCTAGAAGATGGACTGGTGATCCAAAAAATCTACATTTCGTTAGAGCAGATGCAGAAAGAATTCAATTTAAGACACAATTCGATGTAATTACATGTCAGTATGCATTATTCTTTTTTCCTGATGAACAAAAGGTATTGAGAAATATGAAGAAGTTATTGAAGAAAAATGGGACAATTTCATTGGTGGTTCATGGAAAATATAATGTTCCATACTTTGATTGTATTTTAGAACCAGTAAAAAAAATGATTCCAGATTACCTACCAAAATATCCAGAGATGGATAGATTTGGGACAAAAGAAACGTTTGTAGATGTAATAAAAAAAGCAGGTTTTAGTAAAATTGTAGTAAAGAAATTTGTTTTTCAGTATAGTCCAGGCACATTTTCAGATTATTGGAATAATTACAAAAGACATCTTTCAAAACCTCTAAAAGAGAAATTTGATTCTTTAACAAAAATCCAAAAATCTAATCTTAGAGAAATGGTCAAAGATAAGACCCTCGAATATACAAAAAAAGATAGAAAGATTGTATTTCCATGGGAAGTTTTAGTCCTGACCGCAAAAAAGCAATGACATCAGACATAAATTCAGATTAAGAATGCATTAAGATTGTTGAAGGTTAGAAGAAAACGACTTTTGAAAAACTGTAAAGTGATTACAGGTTGTGACATGATAGTTGCATTAGAGCCTGAAAATTTATTTTACATGACTGGATTTTGGGGAGAAGCAATTGGAATTTTAGAAAAAAATGGAAAAACCACTATAATTGCTCCAGAATTGGAAATTGGTCGAGCAAAAGAAGAAGGAATTGACTGTAAAGTGATCCAATCTGATCGTGGTATGAGTTCATTGGTAACATTAAAGAGATTTTTGAAAGGAAAGGTGTGTACAGACTGTCAGAATTATTCTGTAATGCAATCATTAAAAAAATCATTTCCAAAAATTAAAAATTCAATTGAACCATTTAACAAATCAAGAGAAATTAAAGATAATGATGAAATTAAAATTTTAAAAAAGGCATCTAAAATAATTGATGAAATGTTTGGAATTTGTCAGAAAAAAATTAAACAAGGGCAAAAAGAATCAGAACTTCAATCAATTCTAATGTCATATGCAGTAGAAAATGAAATGTTTGATACAGGATATCGTTCTACATTAAATCCATTGATAATTGCAGGTGGACCTAATGGAGCATTACCACATGCACAAGTTACTAGTAGAAAATTTAAAAAAAATGAATTGATAGTAGTTGATTTGACATTACGTTACAAAGGTTATGTTTCAGATGCAACAAGAACATTTGCATTAGGAAAAATTTCTTCTGAAGAAGAAAATGTTTATGAAATTGTTAAAGAATCACAGAAAGCTGGACTAAAAGCTGTTAAATCAAATATAGATTGTAAAAGAATTGATGATGCATGTAGAAAAATTATTAATGAATCAGGTTATGGAAAATATTTCATTCATTCAACTGGACATGGTATTGGATTGGATGTACATGAATTACCAACAATAGGACCTAGAAGTTCTACACAGTTAGAAAAAAATATGGCAATTACTGTAGAACCAGGCATTTACATTCCAAAAAAGTTTGGTGTACGAATTGAAGATTCATTGATTGTAACACAAAAAAATCCAATTCTTTTGCATAAATTTACAAAAGACTTGTGTATTGTGTAATTTTTGAGGCTAAATAGATCAAAAGAGTTTATGAAGGTGTAGATCGCCATTAAGCTGTGCAGAAACAAGAAAACACAACGTACTTGAAAGCAATCACCATTCGTGATCCAAGTGATTTACATTCAATAAAAGAAGACATCAAAAAAGGAATGGTTCTCATTTTACGAGTTACACCATTAGCACAATCAGACGTTGAAAAATTACGTAAAGTTGTTGAAGAGCTTTATGTAATTGCACGTAATGCAGAGGCAGACATTGCAAGATTAGGAGAAGAAAGAATCATTGTGACTCCACCAAATGTAAAAATTTGGAAACCAGATTATGATTTAAAATAATTTTATAGCTTCTTGAACTTGTGGATAGTGAGTTGTAACTCTATACATTCTATTAATTGCTGATGAAAGGTTTTGAGATTTTCTTCTTTCTCCATGATTAACAAGAACTCTACGAAGTTTTGGTCTCAACCTTTGCACATATGACATTAATTGATTATAATCGCTATGTCCACTAAATCCTTCAAGTTTTTCAGTACCAGCATTAATTGTAACAACTTCAACTTTTCCTTCTCTTCCCATAATTGTCACTTGTCTTGCACCATCCATGACTCTTCTTCCCAAAGTTCCATTTACCTGGTAAGAAACAAAGAGAATTTTGTTTTTTGGGTTTGGGGCAAAATTTCTGAAATATTCTAAAACTGGGCCACCTTCAAGCATTCCAGATGTGGCAATTACAATACATGGAGAATCTTCTCTTAATGGCTCATCTCTTGCATCTGAATGTTCAATATTTGTAAAGTATTCCGAATCAAATGGATTATCATCCGTCTCTAGAATTTTCTGTTTTAATGATCTTTCAAGATATTCAGGATGTGCCTCATGAATTGCAGTTGCCTCTTGGATCATTCCTTCCATGAAAACAGGTGATTCTGTTAATTGACCAGATTTCATATACTTGTCAATAACCATCATCAATTCTTGTGCACGTCCTACAGCTGGAATTGGAATGAGAACTTTTCCACCACCTTTAAGAATTTCATTTACAGATTTGATAAATGCAGATTCAACTTCCTCTCTTGTTGGCTGTATGTCTTCTTTTGCACCGTATGTACTTTCAATTAGTAATGTTTCAACACGTGGAAATCGTGTATCAGCACTTTCTAAGAGCATACTTTTTCCATATTTAATATCACCAGAGTAAACAAAATTGTGATCACCATTTCCGATATGGAAGTGACATGATGCAGAACCTAAGATATGACCTGCGTTTGCTAATACAAGTTTGATATCAGGAGAAATGTCAGTAACAGTTCCATATGAAAGACCAATTGTTTGTCTCATAATTTGATGAACATCTCTTTCTGCATACATTGGTGTTCTACCTTGTGCACCTGCAACCTTGATTGCATCTAATTGAATTAGATTCATCATAGGAAGGGTTGGTTCAGTACAATAGATTGGTCCTTTGTATCCATATTTTGTTAATACAGGTAGAAATCCCGTATGATCCAAGTGAGCATGTCCAATAACAATAGCATCTAACTCATCTAATGAAATATTTGCCCAGTCCAAACGAGGAAATGCTTCAGAAGGAGTCCGTGCACCAGGGTTGATACCACAATCAACTAATACCTTACTGTCTGGAGTAGTCAAGAGCATACAAGAACGTCCAACCTGTCCAAATCCTCCTAGTGTTAATAATGATACCTCGGATTTTTGTACAAGTCTGGATCTAAAGATTTCTTCTCCAACAGATTTTAGCTGTTTTGCTCTTTCTGCAGAAGAAATTTTTAATTGATAATTGATTGATTTGATTGTGTTGGATGGTTTTGTAGTTGACTTTCTTATTCTTAATCTCCAACCAGTTTGTTCAGTAACTTCTGTATGATTAAATTCTTCTGCGTTTCTTTGACAAAGCCATGGTCTTTTTACCTCAATTGATACTTCACCTGCTGCAGTATCAAAAAATGTAGCTTCTAGTCCTGCATCTTTTGGTACTAGAGAATCTAAGATTTTTCTTGCATCTTCTTCAGACTTTCGAATTTTTTCATCTGTTCGTATTACAATTCGTTTCTTGATTTGATTTACTAGATTGGATATTATTTCATTATTTTCCATCAAAAAGCGCGGTTTGTTTGTATAGAGAGCAATGCGAGGGCCTTCATAATCAATTTTTGTGACATTTGCATCTTTGGGTATACTTGTCAGTATGGTTGCCATTATATTTTGGCTAGATTGATCTACTTGCTGCTGTTGTTTTTTTTGCAATTAATCTAAAGAGGAAGTACTGCTTTCTTTTGTTCTTCTGTTAAAAGACGGAATCCATTTTTATCAACCAATGCTACATTGATTCCATCACCAGTTCCGATATTTCGTGTTATGGCTGCTTTGACTGCACGTAATGCAATATTTTTTGCATCTTCAAGTTTCAAGTCTTTTTTGTATTCTTCTTCTAACAGACCATATGCAACTGGAGAACCACTACCAGTTGTTACATAATTTTTATTTTCTACAGAACCAAACATGTCAATATTAAATAAAGCAGGACCTTTTGCATCAACTCCACCTACTAAGATGTCTGCAATGAATGGATAGCCTCTGTTTTGATGGAACATCAAAGAGGTTAGTCTTGCTAAAGAGTTAACTGGAATAGGTTCTTGGTTTTGAATTCTGTGTAAATTTGCATGATAACGTAACACATCTACAATATTTTGTGCATCTGCAACACCACCTGCTAGAGTAAGACCAACATGTTGTTCAATTTTTTGAATCTTCATTGTATTATTATTTGCAATAAAATATCCTGCACTAGCTCTCATGTCGGCACATAACACTACACCATCAATAGCCTTGATACCTACAGTGGTTGTTCCGTGTAATATTTTTTCTTCAACATTGTTTGACATAAGATTAACCTCGCTTGAGATAATATCAATGATATTAGACCCTTTTAAATAACTTTGTCATAGGAACGAAGTATTGAACAAGAAGGCAATGTCTCACACAATGGAGCTACCAAGGCAGATCGTTGTTGGTGAAAAAAACATTGGACAAGTTGGAGAATTTTTACGATCACTTTCTAATCCAAGAAAGGTTTCAATAATTTCGGGGAAAAATGTAAAAAAGATAATTGGAAAAGAGATTGGTCAGTCATTAAAAAATGCAAAAATTTCAGCTGTCTGGCATTTGGCAAGATCAAATGAAGTTAAAGAAACTATTACAATACAAAAGAAAGTCAAATCAACGAAGAGCGACATAATCATAGGTTTAGGAGGAGGGCGTTCAGTAGATATTGCAAAATTATGTGCATTTAATTTAAGAAAACAATTTGTTAGCATACCTACCTCAGCATCACATGATGGAATAGCAAGTCCATTTGTTTCAGTTAGAGGGGAAAAACCACATTCGTTAGTAGCAACTGCACCTTTAGGAGTATTTGTAGATCTAGATATTATCAAAAAAGCACCAAAAAAATTACTAGCAAGTGGATGCGGAGATTTAATGGCAAAGGTTACAGCAGTACATGATTGGGAATTAGGTCGTGATAAAGTAGGAGAATATTATGGAAGATATTCAGCGAATCTTGCTTCTATGAGTGCAGAGATATTAATAGAAAGTGCAGAAAACTTTTCAAAAAAAGGTATTGATGTCAGAGTAATTGTTGAAGCATTGATCAGTGCAGGAGTAGCATCCTGTATAGCTGGAAGTAGTAGACCATGTTCTGGTGCAGAACATTTGTTTTCACATGCAGTTGATCATTTAAAATTTGGAGTAGGATTACATGGTGAAAAATGTGGAATAGGTTCCATAATGATTGCAAAATTACAAGGACAAAACTGGAAGAAGATTGTAAAAACTTTGAAGAACTCAGGTGCACCAACTACTGCAAAAGAGATTGGGTTGAAACCAAAAATTTTAGCTAAAGCATTAGTTATGGCACAATCATTACGTCCAGAGAGATATACAATACTAAAAGAAGTTAAAATGACTGAAAAAGATGCATTAAAGCTTGCAAAAAGTACAGGCGTTCTATAATTACTTAGATTTTTTTTCAGCAGGTTTTGCTGGTTTTTCTTCTTTTTTGGCTGTTTTATTTTCATATGATTCTATGAAATTTACTTTTCCAAGTGATGGAACGAATTTGAACAAGTCCATTTGAGTAAAATGTTTGATAATTGCTAATCCATCTGCTCTAAAAATTTCTTCAGGAATTGTAATTTCTACTTCATTACCAGTTTTTTTGAAATTGATTTGGTTATTTTCTACAGGTAGTCTTGATTTTAAAATTTCAGATATTTTATCATCGTCTGAATCAAGAGATTTTTTTACATCAACATCATAGACGATTGTTTTTCCTGCAAATCTATGATTATAATCAATTTGGACTCTACCTGAACCAATAAAACGAATAATTCCTTTTTTGTTATCAATTTCTACTGTATCACCTACTGATACTTTTTCTGCATCTTCTCCAAGTTTTCTTAGAGGAATCATTCTAACTTTGCCTTTGTCTCTTGCACCAAATCCTTTTTCAGCTGAAACTTCGATTGTCTTTTTTTCACCTGCTTTTATTTCAGGTAAAGCATCATCTAGTCCTTTGAGAACCCATGCTTCTCCAACAGAAACAAGTTTTGGCATATATTTTAGATTAGGATCATGAATGGAGTGTTTTTTTGCTTCTTCCTCATTTGTGCTTTCAAAAACTTCCCCGCTATCTTTTATCTTAGCAGTATAATCAAGTAAAATTAATTGTCCTTTTTTGAATGTCAACGTAGTCGATTTTGAATTTCCTTATATTAAGTTAGAGCGAATCAAGTGGTTTTAATTTTTCTTCAGCTACTTTTAGACCTGCTTGAGCATCAGTATCATAACCCATCATTGATAATGTTGATGCGATTCCAGATATACATCTCATAACATGGTAACGATCTACTTCACCCATACAACCAACTCTGAAGACTTTACCTTTTAGATTTCCAAATCCACCTGCTACTAAAATTCTGAATTTTTTTGCTAATGTATCTCTGAATATTTTATCTTCTAGTCCATCTAGATAATTTAATGCGATTACAACTGTAGAACGAGAATTTTCATCTGCAAATGGTGTTAACCCAATTGCTGATAGTCCTGAATACAATGCGTCAGAACAGGTTCTATGTCTTTGAATTCTTTTTTCTATTCCTTCTTCTAAGATAATTCTCATTGCTTCTCTGTATGCATAAAGAACTGGTAATGCAGGAGTGAATGGTGTGTGTTTTGCCTCATCATAATATTTGAAGTATCTTGGTAAATTGAAATACATTGTACTTGGTGGATTTGCTTCCATGTATTTTCTAGTTCGTTGGTTAATACAAATTGGTGATATTCCAGGTGGACATGCAAATGCTTTTTGTGCACCAGTCATTGCAATATCAATTCCCCATTTATCCATGTGAAGTTCTTCTCCACCTACAATTGATACGCCGTCTAAAACATAGTAAGAATCATTTCTTGATGTCAAGTCTTTGATTCTATCAAGATAATTAATCATAGTTCCAGTGGAAGTTTCATTCCAGACACAGTAGAATGCTTTAACATCTTTATTGTTATCAAATGCTTCTTTTACTTGATCATAGGTTGCATTAATTCCAGGTTCAGTTTTAATTTTTATTGTTTGACCACCTGCCCATTCAATTTGCTGTGCTAAACGAGTACTAAATTCTCCATTAACAGGAATTATTACTTTATCATCTTTTTTAATTAAATTTACAACAGAACATTCAACTGCACCTGTACCAGAAGCAGAAAGACATACTGCATCACCTTCTGTTTCAAATATTGTTTTTGTGTTGTTTACACATTCCTCATACAGTTCAACAAAATCGTCACTTCTATGATTAATTGATGGTGTAACCATTGCGCGTGTAACACGTTCTGGTACGTTTGTTGGACCCGGTAACATAACTAAATATTCCAAATTCTATATCGCCTAAGCTTGAGATATTTGGAGGTTATTTATAATTAAAGATCTGACAATCGTTTTTTTGGATCAATTTCTGATAAAACATCTATAGTTCCTGAAGGAAGAAATTGTTTCCAGTCTTGATCGGTTGAAATCAGATTTCGGATATTAGTTCCGGATAAATCACTGCGAGATTTTAGCTCTACAGGGATTATTGATTTTCCTCGTTTACCATAAAGCTCATGAGTAAAATCATCATTAGAAAAAACAACATCATATTCAGGAATTAATTCATCAACAAGATGTGTCCATTTGGAATGATCATCAACATCAGGTATGTAATGAATTGACAGATTTTTTTTTAATTTGTCATCTATAGATGATAAAATCATCTTTTTTCTTTCATCAGCAGTGAAAGGATTCCTTTTTTCATGACTTTTGTTTGAACTACCTATTCCAACATGAAGATGTTCCACTTTGGATAAAGCAAATTTTATTGCTTCTAAATGTCCTAAATGAAATGGTTGAAAACGACCAATTAGAAATCCAATCATAATTGTCCACCGGCATTAAGGACTGATGCTAAAAATAGAATTATCACAGATAATACAACAGTTACTTCTCCTAATATGATAATTTTTTTCCTTAACTTTTGTAGTTGCTCTGGAGGCATCTCTTTTGCAATAATTTTATCCTCAACATCTTTTCTAATTATTCTGACATGAACAGCATATAAAATTAGTAATGCTACAACTAAAATCATCTTTATAATTAAAACATGACCATAACTAGTGTCATACAAGATATCAGATTTTTGTAATACTAAATGTGCCTGATACATTCCTGTTGCAATTAAAATAAACAAAGCAGGTAGAGCTAATTTGTTAAAGCGTCTTCCAACTTGTACCATCAGTCGTATTCTTTCTTCAACAGGCATTGACATTTTTTTTAAGATTGGTGCAAATACAACACCAATGAATAAAGAACCACCAACCCAGATTGCCGCACTTGTGATGTGAATCCATGTTAGTAATGCTTGTTCTAGTGCCATGACATTATAATGTTAGAACTCTATTTGACTCTTAACAAGGTTTTTTAGTATAAAACCTAAAAAAATTAATAATGAATCCACCAGGTCGTTCAATACTATTTGTCGCAATAATTGGATTGTTAGCAATGATGGGTGGAATTGTTTACTATGCAAGTTTAGATAACGACGATCTTTCTATGGCGACTATTGAATTACAAGGAGTGGAATTGATAGATGTTAACAGTATTGAAAATCGTGCAATGCTCAAAGTTACATTTCTAGTTGCAAATCCAGGTGACGTAACAGTAACTGTTCCAGTAATTTCATATAGATTATTTGCAGATGGAAGTGAGATTGGAAATGGAGCATACTCGACAGAAGATGTTGCAATGCCAGGTCGTGCTGCATTTTATCCTGATGCAGAAATTCCATTAAAAAATAAAATGACTATCGTGATGTCAGAGATGAGTGAAACTGTCTATAATAAAATAGTCAGTGGGCAAATTGTTCAATATAGTGCAACAGGACAAATGACTGTTGAATCAGCATGGAGCATTGTTGAACTAGATTTTGATACTAGTTCTTAATTTTAAAATTTAGAGTGGGCCTGGAGTGATTTGAACACTCGATCACTGCCATGTCGAGGCAGCATCATAACCAAACTAGACCACAAGCCCACGAATTAAAAATTCTAAAAGAACATTATTAACGTTTAAGAGATGTTGAAAATGAGGCTAGAAAATTGAGCGACGAATTTACTGATGATGAAAAGACTGGGTTTTACAAAGCAATCTACTCTAGAAGAGATGTTAGATCACATTTTACACAAGAGCCAATTGACGATGGAACATTAACAAAAATTCTTCACGCAGCGCATCATGCACCATCAGTTGGATTTTCACAGCCATGGAATTTTATTTTAATCAAAGATATGAATACTAAACAAAAAATCAAAGAATCATTTCAGAAAGAGCATAAACGAGCATCTGAATTAGTTGAAGATCCAAAGAGATCAGAATATCTATCTCTCAAATTAGAAGGAATAATGGAGTCAGATGTCAATGTTTGTGTTACATATGATCCAACAAAATTTGGACCATTCATTATAGGAACCACAAGCATACCTGAAGCTGGAATCTACAGTGTTTGTTGTGCTATACAAAACCTATGGTTAGCAGCAAGAGCAGAGAATATCGGATTAGGTTGGGTTAGCATAATATCTAATGATGTATTAAGAGAACAATTAGATTTACCTGAGCATATTGTGCCTGTTGCATATCTTTGTCTTGGTCATGTAACAAATTTTGAAACAAAACCAGATTTAGAACGTTCAGGATGGCTTCCAAGATTAGAACTAAAAGATGTAGTTTATTATGAAAAATGGGAACAGAAAGAAGGCGAATCATGGAATGTAATCCAAGAAATGATCAAGTCGAATCTTAACTACGCTTAAATTATTTCAAGTTATTTTTCTGCTGGGCTCGTGGCGCAGCATGGATAGCGCAGTAGCTTCCTAAGCTATAGGTCGAGGGATCGAAGCCCTTCGAGCCCGTTTTTTTTATTACTTAAATTATGTATAATTTTCAAATAGATATGAGAGTTGTAGTTATTTCTGGCAGCCCAAGAGAAAATGCCAATACAGAGATAATGATGAAACATGTTGTAGAATATGTAGAACAGAAAGATGTTGAACTAAAATTTATCAATTTATCAGAAGGTGGTTTTGAATATTACAGAGGATGGGTGGATGATTATAATGAGAAAACACTTCAGGCTGCAAAAGATATCATGGCAGCAGATGTCTGGCTAATTGGGACACCGATTTACAATTCTATGTATAGTGCTGCTTTGAAGAATTTATTTGAATTTGTTAATTATAAAGAAACTGAAGGAAAAACAGCAGGTTTAGCAATTATTGCATCAGGTATGATTGGATTTACCGATGTCCAAACACTACTTACACAATTAATGTCATATTTCAGAGTAATAACAAATCCAATCCCAGTATTTGTAACTGCTGATAAAATGGTTGATGGTAAAATAATCGATGATGATGTAAAATCTAGATTAAATCAAATGGTAGATAAAACATTAGAGTTAGCAAAAAGAAATTAGATTAGATTTTTTCCAGTGATTTGTTTTGATTTGAAGATTTTAACTTCATAATCGCCTTCGTAGACATTAACTACGTTATCTCCATCAATATTTCTTGCACGAAATTTGTATTCATAAGTACCATCTTCATTTACATCAGTTTGTGCAAAGTGAATTGGTACATCATTTTGATAGATTTGAACAATTACAGGATATCCTTCTGCATAGTTGTCTACAGTACCTTCAATGAATCCCCATGGCATTGTGTTGTCTGAAGAGATTATCATTGGTACAACAGTTTTTGTTAGTTGGATACCATCGTTTGTAGAAATTACAGTTGTGTTAGAGTCAGCAAATGAAGGAGACATTCCGATCATTGTAACTAGCACGAATAATCCAGCAAAAATTCCAATTTTTGTCTTCATAAAAAAAATATGCTGTCAATAATATATTAACATGACTGATAATTTATTCAGATAGAATTGGATACAAAAAAGAAGTGCAAGTGTGAGTGTCATTTTGGAGGAGCAGAGAGTTGTCCTGGATGTAAAAAGGAACATGAATATGATTTCAAGTGTGAACACTGTAACGAATAATTATTTTTGTTGTGCTAGCATCTTTAGATTATAAATTTCAGCACGAATTGATTCAATTTCTACTTTGGTTTTAAGATGTTCAATTTCCTTCTTTAGATGTTCAATTTCGTCATCTTTTACATCTGCTACATTAGAAAGATCTTTTTCTAGATCTAATTTGTATGTGGTAATCTCTTTTGCCGTTAATTCATGGTTTTTTTTTCATCATGAGAGTGCAATGCTCCATGATTGTTATCTGCAGCTTTTTGTGCAATCCAGATGATAAACACCATAAACCACATAATTGGTACAGCCATCGTGAAAATGAAATAGAGTGATGGTGCAAAGTCAACTAGGGGAAAGTATAATCCAGTCAAAACAGCTGCCCATATACCTGAAACAAGTGTTGCAAGATGGTTTTTTACGTATCCCATTATTAATCGAAGAAAATATACAAAATATAACGTTAATGGTAGATTTTTGAATATATAATATGAAAAGGAGGATTATTGCCCTGCAGTAACTTCTACAGTAGCAGTTGATGTTTTAGTATCAGACTGTAAGATTTGGATTTTCTCTAAAAGTTCGTTTCTCAAGTCACGAGCAACACGTCTTACGGTTGGTCTTGGGACCCCTAATTCGTCAACTACTTTAGAATAGATATCTTGTTTGTCTGTTACACCTTTATCAAGCAAAGAATTGATTGCTGCTTTGATAACAGTGCTTTGATTAGTACGATTCACAAGGATCATCTAATAATGATCTATATAAAATTTCAATTTACAAATTTGAGAAACATCATTCGCAATTGTACCATTAAAAAATCATCAAATTTTTACAATGATAAAAGGTTTTCATTGAAAAAATAATTAATGATCAAAAGACTCTTATGATAATCGTATGTCGTTGCGACATTGACTAGCATAAATATAGAAACTAATCATGGAAATATTTCATTTGATTTACTTCCTGATTTAGCACCTGAAACTGTTAGAAACTTTGTCAAATTAACAAAAGACGGATTTTACGATGGAACATTATTTCATAGGGTCATTCCTGGATTCATGATTCAAGGAGGAGACCCAAATACAAAGAACCCAAACATGAAAGGTCAATGGGGAATGGGTGGACCAGGACATAATGTAAAAGCAGAATTTAGTTCAAGATCACACTTGCGTGGAATCGTTTCAATGGCGAGATCAACTGATCCAGACAGCGCGGGTTCACAATTCTTCATAGTAACAAAGGATAGTACATTTCTAGATAGAGAATATACTGTATTTGGAGAAGTAACAGAAGGAATGGATGTTACAGATAAAATAGTAAGTCTTGATAGGGATGGAAATGATTGTCCTTTAGAAGATGCAAAAATGCTCAAAGTTTCAATTTCAGAGTAAAATTTTGTATAAATCAATTTTTTGTGGCATTTTTACAATATTGCTGCTATTTTCAATTAACTCACAAGTGTACGGTGAAAGCAATGAACGTATTGACATATCCAAATATTTGGATAAAGATGGCAATGCGTTTGTATCGGATTTTGCAGAAGTGAGACAAACCGATAAGATTGTTTTTGAAATTGGTAAAGATACAACTGTTCACGTAAAGCATATCATTGTTGGAGATACGTGGCAACCTGATGAACCAAAAGTGATTAAAATGTTGCCTGGAAAGCATTCAAATCTAGAAGTAACAGATGAAGACGGGGATTATTTAAGACCAATTGGATTTGTTGGAGAAACTTTTGAAGAATCAGAATACATTATAGCTGGACAGAAAGCACATGGTGGTTATGATTTGGTTGCAGAATATGATTTGGAAAATTTTCTAGAGCTAAATGATGGGCTATGGACAAAAAAGTTTGATTTTCCGCATGATGTAATGATTTACGTTGATGATGAAGTTGAAATAATTTTCGCAAATTCACGTCCTGTTGACATTTCTGATGCAGGCGGAGTTAACTGCATGGGATGCAATATACTAATAGAGTTTTTTGATAATCCAGAACCAATTACAAAAACAGTGATTAGAACTGATACAAGATTTGAAGAAATTTCTAATACAGGTGAAGAATATTCTGTAGAGTTTTTATCAGATGGAGTAATTGGTGAATTGAATTTTATAGATGAGTTGAATTATTTGTCATTTGATGTTAACCAAGAAAATCAGTTGTTTTTGATAAAAATTCCATTGGATTTACTTTTGTCGCCATATCATGTTTTCTTGTCAGAAATTGATCAGGACATTTTAGTTGACTCGGATCAAATTCGAAAAAGTGAATTTGAACAAAATGCTACACATGCAAATCTTTCATTTAGAGCAAATACGGAAGGAGTAATTCATATTGTTGGATCAACAGAAATGGAGCACGAAAAACTACTTGATAAGTTAGAAAAGAGAATTCCAGAACCTGCTAAAGAAACTATAGATGATGTAAAGCAAAGTGATGGAAAGTTGGATGATACTACAATGGAACAGCTTTATGATGATTGGGGAAATACTAGTCCAAACGCAAATAATAATGAGGATAATACAATAATTTTTGTAATTATTGCTGGTGTTGTTATTGCAGTGATTATTGGAATTGTTATTAAATTAAAGAAAAATTAATCGCCTTTTGAGTCACAAGCACATCCTTCAAACTCATCAAATCTAGAATTACATAGTGGACATTTATCGCCATATTCTATCTCCCAAGGTTCCTTTCCAAATAGTTTAAGATGATCATCTATCTCTTCAGGAATTTCTTGTTTTTCTTCCATCGCAAGATTAAGCTTACAGAGTATGTATACTTATTCAAAAATATAGATTTGATTTTAGTTAGTTAGTAATGCTTCTTTTGAGATGTATTGATTTCTTTCATCGGTTGTGTTTTTTAGAAATTCCTTGTTAAATGCCATTTTTGTTAATGCAACAGATACATCAAATGGGCTTGCAGACCAGCCATACTCTGACATTTGCGCAACCGTTTCACCAACTGTCTTTGGCTGATCAAAGAACGAGTCTTTTGCTAGAATTCTCAACTTGTTTTTGATGTCATCTACTGCAATTGTAGAAGGTGATGAGAATTCAGGCTCGTGGAATTCAGCGTTGTCCAAAGAATTCATTACATCGGTTTGTGGTCTTTCATTAAGCATTTGTTTCAATGATTCTATAACGTCAGCTACAGAGTCATTATCAACATAAAAGTCTCTAGAATCGATCTCAATTTCATTTGAACCTTGTTTGATTCGGATTTTTGCCATGTGTAATCTACGCTAATGTTGATTTATTTTGCTAGCTCAAAGTAGCTTAGAGAGATAATCAAAAGTTGTACACAAGATCATTAAGGAATAGTTCGGTTGATAACGGATTTATAGATATTTTTACAAAAAAAACACATGTTAACAGTTTTTGGATCAACTGCACTAGATACAATTCGAACCCCAAAAAAAACTCTAAAAAATGTACTAGGAGGGGCTGCAACATTTGCAGCAATTTCAGCCAGTTTTTTCACAAAACCAGGACTAATTGCAGTCGTAGGAAGTGATTTCCCAAAAAAATATCATACAGTGTTAAAAAATCATCTAGATCTAAAAGGATTGACAGTTCTTGATGGTAAAACTTTCAGATATGATGGCAAATATGATGCAACCATGAGTGTCAGAGAAACACTCAAAACAGAACTAAATGTATTAGCAGAATTCAAACCAACGGTACCTGATGTTTATAAAAAATCAGAATTTGTGTATCTGGCAAACAATGATCCTGAACAAAATGCAAAAATTATCAAAGAATTTGATAATGTTAAATTTTCAATGTGCGATACTATTGAATTTTGGATTGCAACAAAACGTAATGCAGTAATTAAAATGATAAAATCAGTAGATGCAGTAGTCATTAATGATGAAGAGGCAAAACTACTCACAAAAGAAGACAATTTGATCAAATGTGCAAAAAAAATGATGGCTTGGGGCGTCAATTATGTTGTAATTAAGAAAGGAGAACACGGTGCATTACTATTTCATGAAGATGTAGTTTTTCCATCAGTTGGATTTTCATTAGAATCTGTTGTAGACCCAACAGGCGCAGGAGATTCTTTTGCAGGGGCAATGATTGGACATTTAGCTGCTAAGAATAAAACAAATTTTTCTGAAATTAAAAAATCAATCATTTATGGAAATGTTATGGGTTCATTTGCTGTTGAAAGATATGGCTTGGCAGGATTAACATCACTAAAAAAGTCCGATATTACAAAGAGGATTAGACAGTACGAAAAGATGGTTACTTTTTGAAGAGTTATAGATAACAATTTTTTTTGTTAATTATGGAAGATAAACTGAATTCAATTTTTACAATGCAAAAGGGTCTAGAAGACATGATGAATCTTGACAGATATCCAAAAGATACTGAAGGTAAGGTATCAGCATTGTGTACTGCAATAATGCACGAAGCAGTTGAGCTACAGCGAACTACAAACTGGAAATGGTGGAAAACACCAACTGCATTTAATGAAGCAGAAGCAAGAGAAGAGTTGATAGACATTTGGCACTTTGTTGTTCAAGCATCATTAGAACTCAACCTTACACCTGATGACATTTTAAAAGAATATGAAAGAAAAAATGAGATTAACAGGCAACGACAGAAAGATGGTTACTAGTTTGGTCATATAATATGATTGAAATAATTTTATAGTAGGTCTATTAAAAATCGATGAAATGAAAGTTCGTCATTTACAAGAACAAGACAAACAGTACAGAGTTTTTCTGTACATATTTTATGCTGCTTCTGCAATGATGGTATCTATCCTGATTTATGGAGTAGTCATGATGGTTGGAGAATGGCAAGAAAATGGCACATATGTAATGGGTGAAATTTTAGTTAACACGCATGTTCCGTTTGAAAACTTTGCGAACCTTACTACATGGTTATCATTTGCATGTATAATTGCATGGTACTGTGTTTCAAGAATTGGATGGAAAAGAACAGTTGGATTAGAATCTTACAGAATGGCACTTTTACAATTAATGTTGTTAGGCTTTGCAGTAATTTGTCTATACGAAGTTTTATGGAGTTTCACCGTACTTAACGCAGAGATTACATCACAAATGGTAATTGATGGAACAACTCCAGACATTGATAGATTAATAGTAGACTATCCAGATCCAGACAGACCATGGAATTTGATATTTGCCACAAAAATTTGGCTAGTAGGATTCATAATTAGTGCCCATGCTTTCTATCTAAGTAAGAAACCGAGAAAATCTCAAGATGAATTAGTGCCTGAAGATTAGTTCAACAGCAAAAATTTTAAAAATAATAAATGTTTTAGTCATGAAATTAGATTCATGACGTTTTCAACAGGAGAGAGAAAAAATTCGTATTTTTTAGTTTCCGTAGTTATTACTAGCATAATTATATCAATACCAATAATTTCAAATCACTTTTTACATCCTGAACATTATTTTCATATAGCAGTTCATGAAGCTGGTTTTGTTTTGGCAATATTTTTATTTACAATGACAATAATCGCTTACAATAAAACTAAGATTAGAAGAATGCTTTTTGCTGCAGGTGCATTTTTGACTCTGTCAATTACACAACTAGGTTACATGATTGAAAAAATTAACACTCCGGGAAATATAGAGATGGAAAGTGTAGCTGAGGAACATTTTGATATAGGAATTCTAATTATGACAGCTTTGTTTGCATTTGGGATTTTTTACAAAAAATGAGTTATATTCGAAAAATTATATATTTTTAAAAAATTTTTGATGCGATATTGGTGCTAAATTCTATTGAAATCTTTGATGATATAAATAGAAGATATGTTGAGAAAATTTTAGAAATTAAAATTGGATAGAAGTCAAATTGTTTTAGATGTAATTGAAAAAAATCCCGGAATTAGATTTAATGAAATAATGAGAATTACAGACATCAGAAATGGCACACTTAGTCATTATGTAAAAAAATTAGAAGAAAAAGGCAATATCCAATTAGAGAGGACACCACGAGTAACACGTGCATATCCAGTAGGCATAGGTGCTCACGAGGCTACAATATGTAAATACCTAACAATGCCAACTCAGAAAAAATTAATTCTATTTTTACTCAAGAAAAAAGTTGCCACCTCGGTTGAGATAAGAAAGTATCTGCAAAAATCACCGTCCGTGGTATCTGTAAATCTTAACGAACTTTTTAGAATGAGGGTTATTAATAAAAAATATGATATACCTTCAAACAAATATTCCCTAAAAAATCCTACAGAGATTATGGGAATATTGAAGGAGTACTATCCAAACTTAATTGATCAACTTTCAGAAAATACAATAGAAATGCTTGAGTTTTAGTGTAAGAAAATTTTTGTAATTACTTTTAAAAATTAATACAAGACTTTATAGATAAACAAAAGTAAAATCTGTTAAAATGGATATTACAGAAAAAGTAGAATTAATCAAGAGACCACCTACAAAAGAAATAGTAAAAGATGAAGCAGAATTAATTGAATTACTAAACAGCAATTCCAAACCAAAACACTACATTGGTTTAGAGATTTCCGGATTTTTACATCTTGGAAGTTTAATCAGCACGGGTTTTAAGATTAATGATTTTATGAAAGCAGGAATTGACTGTACTGTATTTTTGGCAGATTGGCACACTTTGATTAATGATAAACTCGGAGGGAATCTAGAGACAATTTCTAAAGTTTCAAAATATTATGCAGATGCATTTCGACTGGTTTGTCCAGGAGTAAATATTGTAATGGGAACAGAACTTTATGATTCTAAAAAAGAATATTGGGCAGAACTTGTGAAGTTTACAAAACATATGACTCTTGCAAGAACTATGCGTACTTTAACAATCATGGGAAGATCAGAAAATGAAGAAAAAATTGATTTGGCAAAATTATTGTATCCTCCAATGCAAGCAGCAGACATTCATTCTTTAGATTTAGATATTGTACACGCAGGAATGGACCAACGAAAAATTCACATGTTAGTAAGAGAAATTTTTCCAAAAATGAAATGGAAGGTTCCAGTTGCGATACATCATTCATTACTACCAGGATTAACACAACCAAAAGATGATTCTACATCAGAACCAGGAAAAATGAGCAAGTCAGATCCAAACTCAGGAATTTTTATACATAATTCTGATGATGAGATTACAAAGAAAATTAGAAAAGGTTGGTGTGAAGAAGGACTAACAGAAAATAATCCAATATTGGAACTTGCAAGGCAAGTTGTATTTCATGAATATGATTCAATATCAATAGAGAGACCTGAGAAATTTGGAGGAAATGTAACATACAATTCGTACGAAGAGTTAGAATCCGATTTTGCTCAAAAGAATTTACACCCAGGTGATTTGAAAAATACCATAGGTGACTACATGGTGAAGATTATTGCTCCAATCAGAGATAAAATTTCATTGAGTAATGAATTGTTTGAATTAATTAAAAATAGTCACTAGTTTTTAATTTCTGGTTCATCTAGATTATACTTCGATTTGTATCCACGTGGATTAATCATTAAATCCTTAAAGTTGTAAGTAGATGAATTTCCAATTATCACAGTGCTAATCATTCCTAGTTTGTCTGCATAATTTTCCATATGTTCTAAATCAGTCATCACTACAGTTTCAGATTCTCTAAATGCTCCTTTGATTATTGCTACAGGTGTTGTTGGTTTTCTATATTTTAATAAAATTTTTCTTGTATCTTGTAATTGATGAATTCTTTTCTTACTAGCTGGATTATAAATTACAATAACAAAATCTCCTTGTGCTGCAGCCTCTACTCTTTTTACAATAATTTCCCATGGAACTAACAAATCACTCATACTACAAACTGCAAAGTCAGTCATTAATGGTGAACCAATTATACTTGCACACGAGTTTAGTGCAGATACACCTGGAACTAATTCAACATGTAAACCACTTTTTGGATCCCAGCCAGATTCTGCCAATACTTCAAAGATTAATCCCGCCATTCCATAAATTCCAGGATCACCACTAGAAACAAGTGATACAATTTTTCCTTCTTTAGCTAAATCAATACATTGATGTGCACGTTCAACTTCTTGTGTCATTGCATAACTATGAATTTCCTTTCCTTGAATCAAATCTTCAACTAAATTTACATAAGTTGTATATCCAACTATAGTATCACTTTCTTCGATTACTTGTTTCGCTCGAAATGTCATATGATCATGATGGCCAGGACCAACTCCAACAATGTACAGTTTCCCTTCCATGAAAATTGAGAGTTTTTTGAATAATTTATCCCTTGTCTTAGTTTATTGTATTCAGTTTGAATTCATTATGTAGAGATTCAACCACGGATTTGCAATCATTATCCTTTACAACAAATGCCAAATTTAGTTCAGATGAACCTTGAGCAATCATCATTACATTGGAATTAGATTTCTCCGCTGCAAGAAATACTCTGGATGCTATTCCAACTTTACCTCTCATTCCAGAACCAATTACTGCAATTATTGCAACATTTGGTATTGTATCAATTTTTTTAAGAGTTGTTCCAAGTAGATTTATCTCCATTGCATTTTCTGCCTTATGAAGATCTTCTTTTTTTACAACAATCGTTATGCTTGATTCAGACGGATTTGATGATACCATCATTGCATTAATATCATTTTTTGTAAGCACTGAAAATATTTTTGCAGCAGCGCCAGGTCCAGCAAATAATATACCACCAGTTAGGTCAAGTAATCCAACTTTTCTAATTGCAGACACACATTTTACAGAATTCTTTGATTTTGAATGAAGTGATGTTACAAGAGTTCCTGGATTATTCACATTAAAACTACTTCTTATCCGCATTGGGATCTTTTTTGATAATAATGGCTCAAATGTTCTTGGATGGATTTGTTTTGCACCAAATCTAGCCATCTCAATTGCCTCAGAATATGAAACTTCTTTGATTAATTTTGCATTTTTTATCAACTTTGGATCTGCTGTCATCATTCCTTCAACATCACTCATCAACCATATTTCATCTGCATCAATGCATGATGCAATTATTGTTGCAGTATAATCAGAGCCGCCACGACCAAATGTTGTGGTATTTTCATGTTGGTCAGCTCCTGCAAATCCAGCAATAACAGGAATTGTTTTTTTAGCAAAATAATCATTAATTGTTTTTGATAGACGAATTCTTGTGGTATCCATTAGAGGTCTGGAATCACCAAAGTTAGAGTCAGTAACTATTCCCGCTTCTTTTCCACTTAATGGTACAGATTTATTTTTCATTTCTTGTAGTGTAAATGACACCAAATCAATTGAGAGTCTTTCACCAAAAGAGATTAGATAGTCATATGAACGTGGAGTCACCTCACCTAACAAGATTAATCCGTGAACTAATTCATCTAGTTCAGAAAGATCAGAATTAAGCTTGTTTGATAATGATTTTAGAATTTTAGAATTTGTTATTAGATGTGTGGCAAATTGTTTATGCTTTTGAGATATTTTTGCAAGCACTCTGTTTGCCTCTTTTTTATTTCCTTTTCCTATTAGAGAAGATATCTGAATCAATTCATCAGTGACAGTATCTATGGCAGAGCAGACAACTACAGTTTTGTTATTTTTTGATATTTTGTCTACAGTTTTGACTACGTTTTTGATGTCCTTTACAGTTGCTAGTGATGTTCCGCCAAATTTTACTACTAATTTCAAATCAGTTTCACCTGAACAATTGGTCTTAAAATTCTTTAACTTTCAACACGAGGAGCAAGATAGAAATGAATTTGACCTAGATTTGAGACCTTAAATTCAACTCTTAGTGGCTTTGAAGTTGAAAATTCACATGTAACAATATCAACACTATTGCCAACAGCCTTGATTATAGGATTAAGATATTCCAGACTATATGTTCCAGTGCTTTCTTGTTGTACTGATAATTCTTGTATTTCATCCTGACTGCTTTCTAATGAGATGTCAACTTCACCAGAATCACCCTTGCCTGAAAATGTTGCAGATGATTCACTAGAAGCTATAGTTAGATAATCAGAAACTACCTGAACATCTCCAAGAATTTTATCTAAAGCAGATGAGGTTAAAGATATTTTTGCATCATATGGAATCTTTGGGAGTGGGGTATCAGATGCAGAGCTTTCAATTAATCGCATTTTGTATTTTTTGTTCTTACCTATGGTGACTAGAAGCATGTTATCATCAGATATGTTAATTTCAATCGAATCGCTTTTGTCAGATCTTTTTATTAATTTTGAAAATTCATCAATACGAACTCCAAATTTTATATCACTATCACAATTGTATTTTTCAAATGCAGAATTTGGCCAGTTGATATCAATTAATGCTACGTGAGAAGGATCCATCCCTCGGAAGGAGATTCCTTCGACAGTTGCTTCAAATGTTGCCTCTTCTACAAGTGTGGAAATAGCAGAGATTATTGCCTTCCATTCATCTGCTCCATTTGTCTTTGCTGAGAAAACCAAATCACTTTTTGGTCACAAATGCTAAAGTTAAACCTTATTGCCTTATGCGTAATTTCGCCAAGTTGTTTTACATTTTGTACATCTAAAGAATTGTGTTGTTGGTTCATCAGCACTTCTTGTTTGAAGCATCCACCATACAGCTTCTCTACTATCACAATCTTTGTTCTCACAATCTATCTCAATTGTGGATAAAACTTCTTTTCCCTCATTTTCTCCTACAACTAGAAAATCAGATTCTACTTCCTGGACATCTGTTTTCTTTTTCTCTTTTGGTCCACCTTCAGTGTAATTGCATTTTGGGCAAGTTAGAACTAAAGTATTAGAATCTTTTTTCAGCCTGACATCACAGGTAGGACAGAATTTCATCTGTTACAATCACTTTATTTTTGAGTTGATTAGTTTTTTTAAACTTTCAACTTCAGCAATGGCAGTATCTGCTGCTGCAGAAATTTGAGTCATTGGGTTGGATTGTGAATTAACTCTCATCCATATTTCATTGGTTAATGGATGCTTGATTATAACACCTGCAAAATCCGTATTTTTATCTCGTAGGAGTTCGTGTTGAATAATGTAAAGAGCACCTATATCAGCATCTTTAATTTGTAAACTTGCCTCTTTTTTATCTGAATTAATTAATTGAATGTTCAATTGATCAAAAAAGAACTTATTGTGGATATAAATCAATGTCAATTATGTCCGAAACTCAGATTTCAGCAATAACTCTGGAGAAAGAAAAAAATGAGTTTTCAGGTGATGAAAATATTACCATTAATGTCAGATTTTCATTGACTGGTGGATTAAGGGATGCATTTACTGAGAAAAATTGGACACAGGCGTATAATGAAAATGATAATACTATCAAGCTAAAATATGGAGTAAAATTGGCAAAAGGAGGTATTCGAAAACATGAACTTGGCAAGACCGTAGACACTTACAGAAAGGCATCAATTTTTTGGACTAGAAATCCAAAGCTGGTAAATCCAATGAAAGATAGAAGAATTTGGGTGCAGGTGGCAAAGAACTTTGAACCATTTGTTGCATTAACTGAAGAAGATGTGAGAAAGGAATTTTTTGATTTTGAGGAGAAATTCATGTTCAAAGCCTCAGAGTTGGGAACAGGGAATCATAAAATTTCTGCAGAAGCATTTGCATCATGGGAAACACATCCTTACATCAAAAAAGGAGATGCAAAAAACCAATCAAATGAGATTGAAATAAGTATTAATTAGTTAATTTTGAGACAGTAATATGGCAAAATATGACGGATTACTTGGACAACCAGTTTTAGAAGTTGAAGAACCAGATAAAGAAGGTGGAATTACAATAATTTTCAAAGATAACAGATTCATGTTCATTAAGGCAGTAGATGGCAAAATTGAGACAGTCTCAATTCCGGAGTGATTTAAGATGGCAAAATTTGATGGCATAAGAATGCAAGATATTATTGAAGTCCAAGATCCAGATGCAGAAGGTGGCTTGACTTTAGTTTTCAAAGATGATATACGATTAAAAATCAAAGTCGTAGATGGAAAATTAGTTTCTGAATCTATTCCAGAATAAACTTAATCAAGTATAGTTTTGGCATACTGAAAAATTAGTTCTTCTTGTACAAATGACTGAATTGAACCACGTCTTTTTTCTCTAACGTGTTGAATAGCATCTTCGGCTGACATTTTTTCATATTTAATCAAATAACAGGCAAGAATTGTTCCAGTACGTCCTAAACCTGCTAAACAATGCACCATCACAGGTTCTTGATTCTGAATTTTTTCATGGACATAATCTACTGAATTTTTTAGATCATCAAAACTTGGTACACCCATATCATCAGATAATACATGTAAGTAATTCATCTTATTTACCCAATTTTCATCGAGTGGTTCTTCTCTAATTGTTACAATTGATTTGACACCTTCTTCTTGCATCCATTCAATTTCCTTTTTTGATGTAGGAATTGCACTTCCTGCTAGTTTTCCTTCAATTAACCATGAAAAATTATCTGGTCTCCCAGTAAGTTTTCCGTGAAGTTTTCGTTTAGCATCTCCAATTTTTGTCATAAGATATGAAATATGAAATCATAATATAAGATAAAAGATAATAAAAAGAAATTTTGGTGGACTAATCTATTAATTCAGTCCAACCTTTGACGAAGACAGAGTTCTTGTATAGTGGGACAGGTTGTCCTACTGTAAAGTCCATTGGTCTCATCCAAAAGATTGCTTTTGTTGGGCAAACTCCGATACATGCACCGTCTGAGATACATCTTTCAGGATAAAAGACAAATGCTTTTCCTCTTTTCCAGCCTTCGACTGGTTTTACTCTTAATACATCAGGTCCCAAAGTTGTACAAATTTCAACACATAGTGCGCATCCAATGCACATTTGTTCACTAATGTCTGGAAGTATTGCTACTGGCATGAAAAATTATGATAATTTGATCTTAATATAACTTGCCTCAAAATAGCGAATTATAACACCGTTTGAAATTTTTATAACACCGTTTGAAATTGCTTAATTTTCAATTGTGATTTTTGATCGATCAGAAATTATAAATTTTTTCATTTTATCATTTTCAAGAATTTGGCGACCGTTTGGAAGGAGCCAATTCTTTTCTTTTTTTCCAGCTAATGCAGAAATGATCAAAATTGAATTTGAGAATGAGACATTTGTTGCAAGAAGCATTAAAATTGAATTTACAACCCTTCCAGAATCTACATCATTTGAAAGAGTGTTGTATAATCCATTTATCGAATCAAATATCACAAGATGAGGTTCTATGGAAATTTTTGTGAGTATTTTAGGAAGAATTTCATTCACTTTTGATTCTAATGTGTTGAATAATGTCAGATTAGACATAGTAAGTAGTTTTGATTTTACGTAACCAGAAAAAAGAAAATCAAGATCAATATACAAAATTGGAAGATTTTGTTTGGATGTAATTTCCTGAATTAGTTTAATTTTAGAAAATGCATTTTCATAAAAAAGAAGACTAGAGCTAGATGGAACTAGGTTTTCTTCTAGTAATTGAAAATTTTCAAATGTTGTATGGTTTTTATCCAACAGTAATTATTTTTGAATCGGATATATAATGAATTTTGAATCAATTTCTGAAGAATTTCAAACTGATAAGATCTATTTGAATAATGCTTCTGTTTCAATAATGCCAAAGACAAGCATAGAAGCAATGAGACAGTTTCTTATTTCATACTCAGAGATGGGACCAGATTCTTTAGAATCTGAAATTTTCATTAAAGAATTATGGGAAAAGACAAGAAAGGCAGTTTCAAGATTAGTAAAGTGTAAGCCTGATGAGATCATAATTACACAAAGCGTTACTGATGGAATAAACATGGTGGCAAATGGAATGAATTTTGGTAATGATTCGAATATTATCATACGAGGCGGAGAACACGAACATCATGCAAATTATTTTCCCTGGTTAAAATTGAAAGAGAAAATTGAGGTAAGAAGTTTACCAGTTGATGAAAATGGAGGCTTTACAGATTCAGATTTCAAAAAAATGGTTGATGAAAAAACAAAACTAGTTGCATTGAGTCATGGATTATACAATTCTGGTTTAATTTTACCAGTTAAAGAGATCGGAGAAGAATTGCAGAAGCAGAACATTCCATATTTTTTAGATACAGCTCAAACTGTTGGATGTATAGGTGATTATGACTTTGCAAATACGGGATGTGATTTCATGTCGTTTAATGGTTCAAAATGGTTATGTGGACCAATGGGAACTGGAGTGTTTTATTGTAAACGAGAATCAAGTAATTTACTAGAACCTGTTAACATTGGAGGAGAATCTGCCACATTAAATGAAAATGGGGCTTTGGTATACAATGAATTACCTGATCGATTTCAAGTAGGTTTTAGAAATTATGTTGGGCTTGCAGGAATGGAATCATCAGTTACTTTCTTGCAAAATTTAGGATTAGATAGTATCAGAAAACATATCATGAAATTATCAAATTTATTCATAGATGAGATTGGAAAGATTCCAGAAGCTAGAGTTTTTGGACCAGAAAATGAGAATGAAAGGACAAGTATAGTTTCTTTCGAGGTTGGAAAAAATGATCCTGAGAAGATTGTATCAGCATTGGCTGAAAAAGGAATTATTATTGCAAAAAGAGAGATTTATGAAAAACCAATTTTAAGAATTTCTCCTCACGTATACAATACAAAAGATGAGATTTTAAAATTGGTAGAAGAATTAAAAAAGTTATGATTTTTCTTGTTGTTCAATTACCATCATTGTGAGAGTAGACTGAACATTTTCAATTTTTCTAATATCATTTGTTACTATTGATCTTAATTTTTCGCTATTATCAGATGATAATTTAACGATTATATCATAAACACCATACACACCATGGATTTCAAGTTCAACGTCTTTTTGATCTGCCAGCATATCTTTGATTTTTGCAATGATTTCAACGTCTGTTCCAAGATTTGAATTGATCAATACGTAAGAAGTGGGCATAACCAAAAAGCCTCAAATACGATATTTAACTTTTCATAGATGTACCAACCAACATGAAAGTAATTGATTTAACACTAACAATTTCTGAAAACATTCCAACATTTCCAGGATCTCCTCAACCAAATTTCATTAGTTGGGAGAGTATAGAAAAAGATGGATATAATCTGGAACTGCTATTTCTTAGTACTCATACAGGAACCCATATTGATGCACCATACCATTTCCTCAAAAAAGGTCAGAAAATTCATCAAATTATAACTAAAAGACTGGTAACTGAGGCTGTTTTGATAAAAATTCGAAAGGGCTCAGATCAATCAATCACAAAAGATGACATAGAAAAATTTGAGAAAAAACATGGAAGAATAGATGATGGCTCAACTATTATTTTCAATACAGGCTGGCAGAAAAATCTAAAAAAGAAATTTTATTTTTTGAAAAATCCGGGACTAGCAGTATCTGCTGCTAGATATCTAGCATCAAAGAAGATCAATCTAGTTGGAATTGATTCGCCAAGTATTGATTTGGGAAAAGATGAGAAATTTTCTGTTCATCAAATTTTAGCTAAAAATGGGATCTTAATTGTAGAGAATTTGGCAAATCTTGATAAAATTCATTCAGAAAAGTTTCATCTAATTGTCGCACCATTAAAGCTCAAAAATGCAACAGGGTCTCCTGTAAGAGCAATGGGACTGATTGACTAGATTTAGACAATGCAGATAATTTACTTAAATCTCTAAAGTAATGAATACAATATAATCATGAATGTAGAATTAGTTGCAGGGTGTTGTGTTGCATGTATTGTAGGAGGATGGATTATTTTCATGATTGGCAAGAAAAAACGAATGACATTCAAGGATTTGAAAAAATAGTACTGCTGAAATTATAGTGAAACTTCATTTTTTTATCTAATCACTTTAGGCTGTTACCACTAGTTCTAATTATTAGCACTCGCTTATATCTTCTAAGCGCGTAGATATGGTGAGGAAAATGCAACAAACATCACTCAAAAACGAAGGCACATCACGGATAGCAATGTTGGGTATGGCGGTAGTAGGTATCGCAGTAATCCTAACACTATTGCTTGCACCGTGGAACTGGATGCCAACAGAATACGCAGAACAAATTACTGTGATTGCAGTAACTGACTACGGATGTGTTGGTGAATCCCAAATGGGCCAATCAGTTGTAGTCAGTGATTGTTCAGCAAACATTGGTGATGTAATTTCCGCAGAATTTTACGCACCAGCCAGCGACAAAAACGGCTACTATGACAGAATCTATGAGAAACTAGCAATGGTTGAACCATAGTTCTACCTTTTTGTTTTTTCTAAAACACTTTTAATCAATCTTGAAAATCTCACTTTATGGGTCTTTTTGGAAATAAAGGAAAAAAGATTGTCATCACAGGCACAATGTGTCAAATTTGTGGAATGAGTTTTGCTGCTACTGATAGATTGATGAGACATATGCTAAAGGCTCATGGTAAAGCCAAAAAGGACACAGGTCCTAGTTGTCCAAATTGTTAACTTTCTAGAAAATTATCTTTCATAATATTCAACTGGATAATCAAACTGTTTGTTGTAATCAACTGCTTCCCAAAACTTCTCATCATCAATATCACGACCTTCTGATAACCAAACATTGAGAACTTTTTGCATGAAGAGTTTTGTGGTATCATCTATCTCAGGTCTTTTGCCTGTACTTTGTTCTATTTGGTCACGATTCTTCTTTAGTGCTGTTAGAACCTGTTTGAGAGACTTGCCATTCTTGAGTGACTGTTTTGCCTGCATTTCAGCCATCTTCTCTTCTTCTGATTTTCCAAAAAATCGCATGTCAGATGAGGGAGTTTTGTATCTTTAAGTCTGATCTGGAAATGATCCCTTAGTATAATTAGGGGTTATGCAACCAAAATTCAGAAATAATATGGGTTACGATAGACCACCACGAGAAATGCACGACGCAAAATGTGGAGATTGCGGTAAAGATTGCCAGGTTCCATTTGAGCCTCGTAATGACAAACCAGTTTATTGTAATGATTGCTTCCAAGATCACAAACCAGCAAGAGACGACCGTGGCGGAGGCCGATTTGGTAGAGGCGGCGGTGGACGATATGGTGGAAATAGAGACGGTGGACGCGGAGCAGGCGGATATGGTAGAAATAGCCGCGGCGGTGGAGGCGGATATGGTAGAGACAGACCTCCAAGAGAAATGCACAAAGCAACTTGTGGAGATTGCGGTAATGAATGTGAAGTACCATTCAAACCAAGCGGAGACAAACCAGTTTATTGTAATGATTGCTTCCAAGATCACAAACCAGCAAGAGACGACCGTGGACGCGGAAGATATTAGTCCATTTTTATACAAATAATCTACTCAAAAATTATTGAATTTCAACTGTGTTTACCCATCTTGTGATTTTAAGAAAAATGATATTGAAGAAGAAGAGTTCCTAAAACATCTCAATGATGTACATCATGATGAGATGGTAGAGGCATCAGAAAGAGAAAGCATTCCGATTAAGATGATTGAGATGATATCAGTGTCAAATTCGACGGTATTCATTAATTCTGGCTAGATTATTCATTTATCTAAAAATTTTTTCTATCTTCTTCCGTCCGTCCTTTCCCATCATAAAGAAAGCTCCGGCACCCAATAATGCAGTTGGAATTGCCAAGTATAGCAGATCTAGTATTGGGTCTCCACACATACTATCTATCACAATAACTAGTATTTGAAACTAGACGTCAATATTCTGAGTCAAAGTAAAATTAGAAAAAAAGGGGTCAGAGTACGTCTACAGATTTGCCTTTTGGTTTGGTATCCAAATTGAAGGTTAGTTCAAGGATACCATTTGTGTAAGTAGCTTTTGGAGAGTCTGAATCGACCGTGTGTTGAATTGGGACGTTCACATGGTAGCTCTTTTCGCCATGTTCAGCATCGATGTGAATAATATCCTCATCCACAACGACTTTCACATCGGTCTTTTCAACACCTGGCATCTCGGCAACAATCTTGAGAGTTTGTTCCTTGTCGTCAACCAAGGTGTCTATCAGAGGTTCTCTTTTTTCGGCAATTGGCTCTTGGGAGTGGTTGGCACATCCACAAGAATCGACTGTAGGTAAAGTGTCTGGCTTGACATTTCCGTACTCTTGAATAACAGGCTTTCCGTCAGGTCCAACGGTCATGGTATAACCGAAATAGAGTGGGCCTGATTGTCCGCTTGAATTTTGTAGCATCTCAAAGACATCGTCTAGATTCCCAAAGGAACTAGACATCTGTTTGAAGATTCTATTGAATTCGTCGTTAAACATTGTCATATTTACCTCTATTATGTCATATATGTTACATTATATAAGTTTTATTTTCTATTCATGAGTATACTTACAATATAGATCTAAAATTACATAATCTTATTATATATGTCATAGGTATTATATTCTATGAGAACAAGTGGTGTTTCCATGCCTGAAGTTGTGCGTGAAATCATTACTAGAAACCGCTCAATTTACGACTGCATGAAGATGGATGTCATTAATTTCACCGCATTGGCAGTCAAGATTCAACCTGATGTCGAAAAGACGATGGGTGGCCCTGTTCATCTGAATACAATAGTAGTTGCCATAAAGCGATATGCCGACTCTTTTGAGACTACAAACGAGATGATAGATGAGCCTGTCTTGAAAGATGCCAGACTAACCCTAACTGATGGAATTATGGGCATACAATGGAATATGGTAGATGCAGGAGATGAGATGACAAAGATGCTAAACGAGTTCCACAAAGAGTTTACAGATTCAGAGTTTTTTAGATTTGGAGATTCCTTTAGAATTTTAGCCGAAGACAGTGATAAAGTTAGAAGGATGTTTCAATCCTTACCAAAAGAAAACCAATACAATTCAGGATTAGCAAAAATTAAGGTTGCAGTTCCAGCAGGCCATAGTCGTTCAGATGTAATGCAATTTGTGACTGAGATTCTACATTATAATGGGATTGAGATGGCAGATGCGCTATTCACACCAGATGGATTGGTAATTGTTTTGCAAGAAGCAGATGCTCCAAGAGCATATGAAAAGTTACGTGCTCAAATTTCTCGATAAATTCTCTTGAGTCTTGAGGATAAATTTTCTAATACAATCTTAAATTACCATTAAGAAGGCTGAAATATCATGAATTTGATTTTTCTGAGTATTTTTGAGGAATTTCAAAATTTATTCAAAGATGGGTTTTTGTCAAAAATTGATACTGATGCTCTAGCAGATTCTAATGCTCGAGATTTAGTAAGATCATATTTTGAAAGAAACCCACTTCCTGAAATGGATAGTAATAATCCAGGCATGGAAATTATAATTAATGGATTAGCAAATGTTCAAAATTTCGTAGGGGAAATTTCAATGGGAGAAGGTTCACTAATTGCATCTGCTCCAATTTTGTTACTTGCTGCAAGTGTTGTAATTATTTTAGGCGTATTAGGTGAGGCATTTTTCAAAAAGACTGGAATTCCAGACATCGCATTTTTGATGATACTAGGTGTAATGATTGGACCAGTATTTGGAATTGTACAACCAGCAGCTGTTATAGAAATTGTTCCGTATTTTGCAGCACTTGCATTAATCATAATCATGTTTGATGGTGGGTATAATCTAAAGATTGGACAAATTATAAAGACTGCACACTTTTCATTAATTCTAGTAATTTTGGGATTTGCGGCTGCAGTTGGAACTGTTGGTGTATTTGCTCATTATGGTTTAGGATGGGAATGGCTTGATAGTATATTGCTTGGAACAATAGTGGGTGGTAGCAGCTCGATCATTGTTTTCGGTTTGGTTAGAAAACTGAGAATTTCAGACAAAGCAAAATCAATGCTTAGTTTTGAATCTGCATTAACTGATATTTTATCAACAATTGTTGCATTCATTTTGTTTGAAGCAGTACTGTCAGGAACATTCAGTATCGATCTGTTGGGCGAAACAATTGGAAGAGCAATTGCAGTTGGTTTGATACTTGGATTTGGAGTAGGAATTCCATGGATGTTTATAATTTCCAAGTTAAGTAATGCGCAACACAGTTACATGCTTACATTAGGCGTTCTGTTTTTGCTATTCTTCTTGGCAACATCATTTGGAGAATCTGGAGCACTAACAGCACTAGTCTTTGGATTAATGCTTGGAAACAAAAGGTATTTGCTCAAAAAACTACGAATCAAGCTACCAGAGCATACTATAGATAATTCATTACACAGTCAGGTTACCTTCATTGTTAGAGCATTCTTCTTCGTCTTTGTAGGACTGTTAGCAAGCTTTGGCCAGATTGAATATGTCATATTTGGAATAATAGCGGCTGTGGCAATCTACGTTGGAAGAATCATAATTACACATACAGCGCTTGTGCGTGGATTCTCCAGATTAGATAAGAGCGTTACATCTGTAATGATACCAAGAGGATTAGCTGCGGCTGTACTAGCTACAATACCGCTTACAATGGGACTTCAAAATGGAGAGGCCTATCCGCAGATAATATTTTTCATAATACTAACATCTGTAATAATTACAACAATTGGATTGGGTAGAGCAAAGAAAATTCCACCACCAGAAGGTTCAGGTGGATTTGTTACAGAAACAAAAGATAAATAATTGCTTTATACGTCTATAGATTCTTTTAAGCCTTTGTAGCGGTTTCGGATTGTAACTTCAGTAACATTTGCAGCTTCTGCAATGTCACGTTGTGTTTTATCTTCACCATTTTTAACACAAGATAAGTACAATGCGGCTGCGGCTAATCCCATTGGATCTTTTCCTGCAGATGCTTCGTTTGCTTGTGCAATTTTTAAGACTTTGATTGCATAACGTTTTGTTTTTTCTGCAATACCAATTTTACTTGCAATTCTTGCAACACATTGCACGGAATCAGTAACAGGCATTTTTAGATCTAATTCTTTAACTAATAATCGATAACAACGTGCAATGTCTTTTCTTTTGATGTTTGCAGCAATCTCAACATCTTTAAGATTTCTTGGCGTTTCTGTATCACGACATGCAGCATACAATGCAGATGCCATTAATGCAGAAATTGATCGTCCTCTTACAAGACCTTTGTCTAGTGCTTTACGATAAATGTAAGCTGCTTTTTCAACAACAGATTCTGAAATTGCAAGTTTGTCTTTTAGTCTATTTAGTTCACTGAATGCTTGTCTAAAGTTTCTGTCAACTGGTTCATGAACTTGACTTCTACTGTCCCAGGTTCTTAATCTTTCAATTGTATTTTTCATTGATGCAGTTAATGGTTTACCTGATGCATCTTTGTTTACAGGATTAATTACAGTTGCAAGACCCATGTCATGCATTGTTAGTGATGTTGGTGCACCAGCTCTTGCTCTGTCACCATGTTCATCTTGTGTAAAGGAACGCCATTCAGGACCAGATTCTTGTAGTTTTTCTGACATTACAAAACCACATTTGGAGCAAAACATTTCGCCAGATTCATTATCTGTGACCATTTTACCTTTAACACAACGTGGGCAACTATCTTTTGAGGCGCCTTGATTAACCATAATGTTAACTCATTACAGAATTGGTTTATAATCCTAATTGTTTGGTCATGCCTGAATTGAGCCTGAAAGGAATCTGCAATATCAGTTAATTATAGAAAAGGTTGATTATTTGTATGAATTCTAGATTTTTCATAATTCCAGTTTTTCTTATAGGATTATTATTTTTAGGATTAGTTCCAGATTCATTAGGACATGGTCTTGGTTCTGAGACAATGCCTCCAGTAATGATTGGTAATACAGAAGCTACTCTAGAAGTTAATTCATTTACAAATTATGTTGACATTGATGGAGAAGAAGTTGGAATAAAGCAAATTACAATTAATTTGTTTGAGAGTTTTATTGGCATGAATTCCAATGCTGTAGAACCAATCAACAATGTAACATTTCAAGTTGAATTGATAAAAGGGGATACCATACTAATCAATGAAACATTTCAAAGAGATGATGGTGTTTTGATAATGAATCTTACACCATCAAATAATGAAGATGTAAGAGTTTTGGAACGTGAAACAGTTGCATCATTTTTGGGATTAGCAAGTGAACAATACAACTTTGAAGGAGAGATTTTTGAAAATGGTGGTTTGTATGAGTTTAAAATTACAGTTATAACAATTAATAGTTACGATAATCTTTTAATGGATCCTGTAAATTATGAACTTGGAATTTCAATTGAAGAAACTACTAGATATAATATCAATGATGTAAATTATGGAATACAGAGTTTAGGGATTATCACATACTTTGATCAGATAATAGATTTTGAATACAATGATCAAACAAAAGAAATAAAATTTTCATTTCCATTTGAATGGAATCAGAAAACAATTGATCAAACAACTGTAATTCATGGAGAAGTTTTGGTGCCAAAAACATTTGGTGATCTTTTGGTTTCAAAATATGTTGCAACATTAAATGGATTGGAGTTACCTGAATCAATGGTAAATATAGATGACTTTTCAGCTGATGATAGACTTGTTCATGTTGTTGTAAGTCAAAATGAATTACAAGAGATTTTTCTAACTAGTCAATTTAATGAAGATTTGATTTTGATGACAATAAAACCTGAAAGTGCTTTACCATTATCAGGAGTTACAGAAAATGGACAATTCAAAATTAAGTTATGGTGGGATGGTGAATTAAAATCTGGCCAAACTTCAATTCTTCATTATGATGTGTTGGATACATTTCTTAGAGACAAACCAATTGCAGTTCCATACGAATTAAAATTATTCCATAATGAAAAAGAAATACAAAATAAAACTGGAATAAGTACTGGCTCGAAAATGCAAAGTGATAGTTTTGAGTTTTTCATTCCAACCGATATATCTGGAATTTTAGTTGTGAAATTTGAGAATCTCGATGGAAGTAAACTGGCAAATGTTGAATTTCCAATAATTATAGATAGAAAAAATCCTATTTCAACTAGTTACCAAATACCTAACTGGGTAAAAAATAATGCTGGATGGTGGGCTGATGGACAGATTCCAGATTCTGCGTTTGTGCAAGGAATTCAGTTTCTGATAAAAGATGGAATAATTATTGTGCCAGTTAGTGAAAGTACTGCTCAAAATGAATCAAATATTCCAGAATGGATCAAAACTAATGCTGGATGGTGGGCTGATGGACAGATTGATGATAAGACATTTGCAAAAGGAATTGAATTTTTAATAAAGATCGGGCTTATTGTTGTTTAATTCTATTTTTAATTACAATGATAACTGCGGCTGGTGCTACAAAGTACATTCCAATGTTTAGTAGAATGATTCCAATACCATAACCTAACATCTCTTCTTCAGTGTCAACATCAACATAGTTGAGTAGTG
>Ga0208964_1000181_pt1 | contig 35846 bp, 17 predicted proteins | sample AOAMet1_08_M0_20_2_FD_188227 | JGI IMG/M metagenome (GOLD analysis project Ga0208964, IMG submission 188227) | Ammonia-oxidizing marine microbial communities from Monterey Bay, California, USA - CAN11_08_M0_20 (SPAdes) | ecosystem: Environmental > Aquatic > Marine > Intertidal zone | place... | reverse complement strand
GATGTCTACACTGCAGACTACCAACAGAACGGGACCATTTACAGCGATTACTCCATCGAAGAAAATCGCCAACAGCGCTGGACCGTTCCCCTACGCGCTGACATTGGAATGAAAATCAAAGGCAACAGCGACGAGGACGTTGCATTTTATTTGGGGGTTACGTATTGGCGAGAGTGGAATTCGAATCGATGGGGGGAAGCTCAATGGCAACATGGACTCGACCAATCCAAAGTCCGAATTTTCCTACCCCAATCTGCCTTCGCCCTGGATGTTCGAATCTTCCTGCCTTGAGGGCATTTAAGATTCCGACGAATCAACCCACCGGGTAACGTATTCCAACGGCTTCCGATGGCTTTTTGGCCACTCCCCTTCTGGATAACCCACATAGAAAAAACCGAGAACCTCAACGTCATCGTCAAACCCGGCGAAGTTCCGGACTTCGGGAAGATGAATCATCGGCGGTGTGGACCAAAATCCACCCAAACCATGTGCGGTGCAGGTCAGGTACATGTTTTGCATGGCACAAGCCACGGCATAACGCTCGTCGCGGATGTCAATTCTTCCATTCGGATCAGGTTGGACGCCCACAATGATCATCGCCGTCACATGCTCACCGCGTTTCTTGAGCTTTACCACCTTGGCCTCCGCGGCGTTATCCCCGGCAGCCAATTGATACCATTCTGCCAACTTTGGACCAATGGAACGCATGCCATCGCCTACATAAGCGGCGAAACGCCACGGCTGCGTCATTCCGTGCGTTGGTGCCCAAGTACCATTGTTCAGAATCAACTCCACCACTTCTTTATGCACTTTCCGGGTAGAAAAGCGTTCGGGCGAAATGCTGCGACGATCGCGCATCAATTCCGTTACCTCCGACAAATTGTGCCTCATGATTTGTTCTCTTTGCCCGTCAAAGGTAATCGTGAAAATTCTAGTAGCATCTCATGTTCAATCCTCCCAATGCGGTGAATATTCCCGTAATTTCCCACCATGCTTCGAACCTCCATCCTCCTCGTCACACTCCTTTGCAATGCATTTGCTGCTCAAGCTGAATCAAACCCTGACAGTTTGCTCCTGCGATCCATTTACGATGAAGCGCTGACCAATGGAGAATCTTATGAGAATCTACGGACGTTGACCAAAGACATCGGCCATCGTTTGAGCGGATCACAAAGTGCAGCCGATGCCATGCAATGGGGCAGCGCTGTCATGCGCGGATACGGGGCAGATTCAGTTTGGATCATGCCCGTGATGGTCCCAAGCTGGACAAGGGGCAGCATCGCACGCTCAACAGCTTACATCGGTCAAAAACAAGTGCCATTGCGGGTCACTGCCCTTGGGGGATCCGTCGGCACTCCCAATGACCAATCTATTCGAGGCAAAGTGATCATGGTGAAGGATGTCAATGCGCTCGACACTTTGCGCGCTTCTGCCATCGCAGGACGAATCGTCCTATTCAACCGTGCAATGGATCCAGTTTTGATCAATACCGGTGCTGCCTACGGCGGTGCTGTTGATCAACGTGGAAATGGAGCCAGTGCCGCTGCAAAAGCTGGTGCAATCGGAGCACTTGTTCGTTCCATGACCCATGCACTGGATACGCTGCCCCACACAGGCGCATTGCGTTACAAGGATGAAATCAACCGTATTCCTGCTGCGGCCATATCAACTGTAGACGCTACAACGCTCAGCCATGCACTGGAAAATCACCCCGACTTGGAAGTTTCCCTTCAAATGAATTGTGCGGCTTTTGATGATGTCCTACAAGGCAATGTCATTGGTCAGTGGACTGGGACTGAAAAGCCAAACGAAATCATCACCATTGGAGGGCACTTGGATTCCTGGGACATCGGCGAAGGAGCCCACGACGATGGTGCCGGAGTCGTGCACACCCTTGAAGCGCTTCGAATTCTCAAGGCAATTGGCTACCAACCAAAAAGAACCCTTCGCTTTGTGCTTTTCATCAACGAAGAAAATGGCAACCGTGGAGGAAAAGAATACGCACGAAAAGCAGCAATTGAAAACGAAGAATCAGACTTGGTGCATGTTGGTGCCATGGAATCCGATGCTGGTGGATTCGTTCCCCGTGGGTTTCGGATCGATGCCACGGACTCTGCTACAGCAATCGTGCGCAGTTGGGAAGGCCTCTTTGATCCCTACAACATTCATTTGTTTAGACGCGGCGGCGCGGGAGTGGACATCTCACCTTTAAAAACACTGAACCCACGTCCGACCATGCTCGGACTCAGTCCCGATGGTCAACGGTATTTCGATTTTCACCACAGCAGCCAGGATGTTTTTGAAAATGTGCACAAACGGGAATTGGAATTGGGCGCTGCAACATTCGCCGCGGCGCTTGTTATGCTCGATCAGCACCTTCCTTGCCCTGAGCCGTGAAAAAACGACCAAATCATTCAGGACAATTGCCGAACATCACATTGAGCAATATCAGCAAGTCAGCGACTGTTATGTAGTTGTCGTAATTCAAATCACCTACACATGGATTGGGATTTGGAATGCATGACGCAGAAAGTTCATCCCAAACCGTTCCGATGCCACATGCTTCTGCATCCGACCAACATGAAAAGCTGCAGGAGCCATCTTCAATGTTCGCCTCCGCATCAAAATTGCATGCTTCTGTATACGTGCAACCATAACATTCGTCTTCGCAATTCTCATCGCTTGACCAGAGACTGATCGGATCCTCACCTTGCACCAGCAGCCAGTGCTGACCGACCTCCAAACCTGTATAAACGGATGGCAATCCGATGGGCCAATTCACCACAACAGAATCAACTGAGGCGGTCTCCCCCAAGCCAAAATGCTCCCAATGGCTGTTCTGTCCCAAGTAATTCTCCCCAGCAAACAGCATCCTACTTTGTGCATTCTCGCCAACCCAAACTTCAATCGTCGCTCCGATGGCATCCCGGTTGCTGATTGAGCCTTCGAGCCAAAATTTTATCCAGTGATTTCCATTGGGCTCTGAACGCAATAACTGCGCGTATGTGCCAACCCTATGAGAAACCAAGTCGGGGAAACCGTCGCGGTTGTAATCACCTGTAGCCGTGCTAAAGGAGAGATTGCTCACGCTTTGGAACAGCTCGCTATTGGATTCCGAAAACATGCCTCCTTCATTGTAAAACAATTTGTCCGGCTCATCATAAACATCCAAAATAGCCGGATAATTCGTGAATTCGCTGTAACCGTTCGCAACATGCAGATCCTCGAATCCATTGTTGTCTGCGTCAAGCCAATTTCCAGCCCAACAAATGGCATCCACTTGCATATCCTGCATGGGGCTTTCTCCGCTTTCGTCATTCGTTGTTGAAAAAGAATAATCATTGTTCACCAGCATCCAGTTCTGATCGCCGGGAAATGCAGTGAGATAAACATCAAAGTCCAAATCACCATCGTAATCAGAGACACTCGTTGACATGCAATTGATGGCCGCATCCAATCCCACCTCATTCCCTTTCTCAATGAAAGGAATAACAGCACCTGATGGTTGCTGTTCAAAATAGTGATTGGTGTAAATCGTCCGATCACGCACCACATGTAAGTCCAGCATTTGATCTCCATTGAAGTCAACCCACTGACCTTGGAAAGATTGAATCCCCGTGGACTCATACATACCTGATTCTTCTATGACATCGACAAACGTCCCATCTCCCTCATTGCGATAGAGTTCATTGAAGGTAGATTCATCGAATGACGAAGAGTAATTGGCAACAAACAAATCAAGAAACCCATCTTTATCATAATCGCCAAAACATGCCCCATAACTCTTGCTGCTACCCTGATTGAGCCCACTTGTGGTGGAGACATCTACGAATGTCCCGTCATCATTTCGGAATAACCGGTTCGGGAACAGACGATAGGTGATGAAAAGATCTTGGTCGCCATCGTTGTCAATGTCTGCCCACAAAATCATTTTCGCTTCAAAAGGATAATCGGGCAAACCCAATTCAACTTCATTGAATCCTGATTCCTCGCCACTCCCTTCATAGAATCGCAGGTTACCAAGGTGATTGGCAAAACTCAAATCGTCGATGCGGTCTCCGTTGAAATCGGCAAAACTCACTCCGGCGCCTAAAAACCCACCCGTATGGTCGGTGATCAGGTCCATGGAATTGCTCACATCAGTCATTTGTGACCAGGAAACCAAATGCATCAAGCACATGGTCAATAGGCAAATACCTCTAATTTTCGCGGCAATTATTGGCTGATTCATCACTCTGGGCATTGATTGTCAAAAGCAATGAGAAACACCAACAAATCCAAGACGCTCGTCATTCCATCTTGGTTCAAGTCCGTCGCGCAATCAGAGGGTTCCAAAACGCACTGCTGCAGCCCTTCGTCCCAAAATGTGCCTCCGCCGCAAGCCACCGCATCGGTCCAACATGAAAAATCGCAGGTGCCATCGTCAAGGCTCGCATTGGAATCAAAGTTGCAGGCCAATGCATAGGTGCATCCTGGACACACTTCTCCCGTGCAAGGAGGCGAAACACCAACCGTCTCACCTTCCAGAGCCATGATCGATTGATTGGGATCAAGGTCATAATAGCGGTCCGTGATTCCCGATGGCCAGTCGATGACCAACGAATCCACCACGGTGCTCAACCCTATGCCAAAGTGCTCCCAGCGGCTACTTTGGGAGAGGAAATTCTCTCCGCAGTAAGTCATTTTGCTCCCAAGCAACCCATTCCGAAAAACACGGATGCGAGCGCCAATTCCATCACGGTTGCTCACCGTTCCCTCCAGGTGAACCTTTAACCAGCGATTCATATTTGGAAGTGCCTTCAGAACATGAACGAAATCTCCAACTGCATTTGAAAATAAATCTGGAAAACCATCCAGGTTATAATCCGAAGAAGCAGACGAAAAAGACAACACGTTGGCGTCAAAAAGACCCGAATCGTCTTCCTCAAATGCACCTTCTTGGTTCCAGAAGAATTGATCTGGCACATCCGGATATTGACTCAAAATGGTGGGATAATTGGTGTACACGCTGAACCCTGTGCACACATGCAAATCTTCCCAACCATCATTATCTGCATCAAACCAAGTCGAAGCCCAAGAAGTCAAATGCACTTCAACGCTATCGCCAGTATCGGCTTCATAAGGTTCAAAGTTGCCTCCTTCATTGACCATGAGGAAATTGCCTTCGAACATGCCCGCTGCAATGTACAAGTCTTGATCGTTGTCGCGGTCAAAGTCAGCAGCTGAAGTGCACATCGCATTCACGGACAAATCCAATCCACGGGCATGAGCTGTGTTCTCAAATGTCCCATCCAACTGTTGCTCATAATAATAATTCTCAAAGCACAATCGATCGCGAATAAGATGGAGGTCCAAGAGACCATCTTGATTGAAGTCTACCCAATGGCCCTGAAAATTCTGCGGCAACGGCTGGCCCATCCCAAGCTCAAACGTCACCTCTTCGAATTGGCCGTTGCCGAGGTTATGATACAATTCATTGAATGGCTCATCCGATCCACTGACATAATTCGCTACAAATAAATCCACAAAGCCATCATTGTCATAGTCGCCAAAACTCGCTCCATAGCTCCGCCGGTCTGCCATGAGAATCCCACATGAATTGCTCACATCTTCCATGAACAAGTCCCCCTGATTCAGGTACATGCGATTCGGTTCGAGCCGATAAGTGATGAACAAGTCCTGATCGCCATCATTGTCTATGTCCACCCAAATGATGGACTTCGCTTCGTACGGATAATCCGAGAGGTTGAGGAGGTAATCCGAAAATCCAACCCCGTTGCCCAAGTAAAATTTCAACTGGCCCTCGTGGTGAGCCAGACTCAAGTCGTCAATGCCGTCACCATTGAAATCTGCGACACTCATCCCTGCACCCAAGTAGCCTCCTGTTTGATCACTGACAATGTTGAGCTGATTGCTCACATTCAAGAAGTTGGATTGTCCCGAAAGGCCCAAAACAATTCCAAACTGCACACACAAAAGCATCAGGTTCCGGAGGCCACCGAAGACGCGAATGTTAGAAACAGAAAAGATTGGGCGCAAAGTCATGAGTGAAGTCCAGGTATAAATTTGGATTCCAACTCAAGCAGGTTATTAAAAATAGCCTAGGACGACCTCATTTCCTAAGCTTATGCAAACAAAATCAAGGACATACAGAAGCGAAGGCACTCAGCAGAATCAAAAGATCCTCAATGGCTATAAAGCCATCATCATCCAAATCACCCACACAAGAAACCTCGCATTGTGCCGTGTTTTGATTCCAGGTCGCGCCCTCTCCACAAATGACCTCGTTGAAGAAACATGAGAAATCACACGAACCGTCATCGTAATTGGCATCAGCATCGTAATTGCATGCATCCAGGTAAGTGCATCCTGGACAATCCCCTTGGCAAGACGCAGAACCTTCGACCAAACTTAAAACCGCATTCGCGTCTACGTTGGGCCACATTTCAACCAACCCGTTGGGCCAGTGAACGACAACAGAATCCAATGAATTTAAAACTCCTAGACCAAAATGCTCCGAGCGTGAATTCTGAGATAAGTATCCCTCGCCACAATACGTCTCGCGGTACCAGTAGTTGCCGCCAGCATACAATTCAATTTTAGACCCAATCGCATCCCGATTGCTCTCTGTGCCTTCCAATTCAATCTTGAGCCAACTGTTTTCATTGGGTGTGCTCGCCCTAAATTCTGGGGAAACTCCAATGTGATGCGAAACCAAATCGATGAAACCATCTGCATTGTAATCCCCAATGGCTGTGGAATAGCCCAGCGATGTCGCACTTTGAAAAAGTATTCCAGACTCTTCAAGACTTCCCTCGTTGTTCAAGAATAGAGCGTCGGGCTCTTCATTGAAATCGTAGAGAATCCCAGGATAATCGATGTACGTAGCGACACTGGTCGCAACATGCAATTCTTCCCAACCATCTGAGTTGACATCGAGCCATTGCCCTGCCCAACAGACTTCATACATCGCAAGTAGCTCCGTTGTGATATCTGTGAAATTGCCCGCGCCATCGTTTTCGAGCATCACATTGCCCTCGAGTCCTCCTGCCAGAAAGAAATCAATGTCCCCATCCCTATCATAGTCGTGGGCGCATGTAGACATGCAATTGATCGAAACGTCCAGACCCATGGCTGCGGCAGATTCTTCAAAAGCAATGGTGCCCGAAGATCCTTCATTCATGTAAAAGAGGTTGGGATAAATGAATCGATCCCGAATAACATTCAAATCCAACCATCCATCGCGATCAACATCCACCCACTGCGCTTGAAATGATTGCAAATTGCTTCCTCCCATTCCGAGCTCATCCGTCACCTCTTCAAACGTTCCATCTCCCAAGTTGCGGTACAGTTCGTTGCCTTGAGGCACATCAACGCCGTAGCCGTATGTAGAAACGAATAAGTCAACAAATCCGTCGCGGTCGAAATCACCAAAAGCAGGTCCGAAACTTCGCCGTTCGTCCTGGGAAATCCCACACGTCGCGCTCACATCCATCATATTCAAAGTGCCATCGTTTAACCACATTTTGTTGGGGGCCAATCGAAAAGCGACAAACAAATCCTGATCTCCATCGTTGTCCACATCTGCCCAAAGCATTCCTTTGGATTGAGCATTTGGCGTGATCAAGCCCAAGTCTATTTCTTCGAAACCGTCGTCTACAGCAAGGTAAAATCGCAATTCTCCTTCGTGATGTCCAAAACTCAAGTCGTCCTTACCATCACCATTGAAATCGGCAAAACTCACGCCTGAGCCCAAGTATCCGCCCGTATGGTCGGAAAAAACACCCAATACTCCATCATCAACCACGAGTTGAGCAGAGGTCTCGAAAATTGAAAGTGCAAACAAGATGCACCACAACATTCGAAACAACAGATATAACTTTTTATGAGTCATCAGAACTAAAAGATACATCAGAAATTGGGGCATAAAAAAAGGGCCTGACAAATGTCAGGCCCTTTCCGTATCCGTTTATTGGATTATTCGCAAACTGTTCCGAATGCTCCCAAGAATAGAAGCAAGTCAGCTGTAGTTACAGAACCGTCTTGGTTGATGTCTTCAGGACATGGGTTTGAGAGATCAAACTCACAAGATCCGTCATCATTACCAGCAGTTTCATCGTAGTTGGTTGCATCTGCATAAGTACATCCTGTGCAAGCATCAAATACGCACTCATCGAGTACTGTGATGTTCGCAACTGGATCGTAGTTACAAGCACAAGCAATGTCACAACCTTCGATACAGTTGTTACCACCGACACTGATGTAAGCTGGACCGTAAAGCTCGCCACCTGTGACCAAACCACCGAACAAGCCGGAGATTGACCATGAAGGCTCGAAGTTAAACGTATCATCACCAGTCGTCAAGATGTAACATCCTGCATCCATGCAGTAAACTTCCTGCAAGAAAGAACCGTCGCTGTTGTCAAGCGTCAAAGAAGTATTCACGACTTCGTTGCCCTCCAAATCTGTGATTACGATATCGCAACCAGTCCATCCGTCACCGAAGCTGTCGTTCATGGTTACAGTCACGCAAGTGCCGTAACAGCAAGAACCGTCTTCGATTGTAGCTTCAGCATCGTAGTCACAAGCCTCTGCATCAGTACAACCTGCGCATGTGACGTATTCACACGTACCGTTTTCAGTTGTAGCATCCATGTCGTAGTTACAAGCGAAGTCATCCATACATCCGCAGACAACGTCAGCACCAGCAGAGAAAGGATACATATCTGTAACCAATGATCCTGAAGCACCACCAGCAATGATTTCATTGCCGTCGCCGTCCGTGACAGACCAGCCTTGCTCACCCGACCACTGGAATGCACCCGTAAACTCGTACGTGTAGCAACCTGGATCCAAGCATAACACATCCAATCCGTATTCAGCACCGTCGAAGTTGTCTTCGTCAATGATGAATTCAGCATCATCAATGGCACCTGCAGCAACAGAGTTGCCCTCACCATCAAGGATTTCATATCCACCTTCAGAACCAGAGTTGCCTCCTGTCCATCCGTCACCGAATGAATCTGTCATGTTCACCAAAATGGCTGTACCACCTGGGTTCTCATCACAAGCACATGAAGTGTACTCACAGATGTCGTTGGTTTCGATGTTTGCTTCTGCATTGTAATTACAAGCCGCGCTGATCGTACATCCCTCGATTGCTTCTTCACAAGCAAGCTCGATTTGGTATGAACCTTGGCCATTGAATACTCCGTCGTCCTGGTAAGTAACATACACGAAGTAGGTCATCATCGGATCAGAAACGAATTGCAAATAAGCATCGTCTTGATCGAAGAAACCACATCCCTCGAATGAAGCATCGCTGTCTGCAATCTCACCATTCACGTCGAGCACACAATCATATGCACCGCAAGAAGCAGAAGCAGATGCGTATACCTGAACGCGTGTGTCAATTACAGAACCACAAGTGTTCAATGTGTGCAATTCACCTGTTCCAGTGAATGACCACCAAACACCAGGAAGTGCATCGAATACGAGCTCAACAGAACCATCTTCCTCAGCAACACCTGTTGTTGACACGAAGCTACCTGTTGCCATGCCAAGGTCAGTTACGACCTGGTTTCCATTGAAGTACATGTTTGCAGTTGCGCCGTTCCATCCGTCACCGAACGAGTCGAAGCCTTCGAAAGTGAATTCGCCTTCAGCCATTCCGCAGATCCACTGACCAGCAGTAGCAACGCCTGAGAACTGAGAACCTTCACTGTCAGTAACTGTCCATGAAACTTCTCCGTCCCATGAACCACCGCCTGCAATTACATATGCAGCATTTTCTTCAGCTGCACAAGGAGCGCAAACAACATCAGGAGCACCATCAGCAGAAGCGTTACCCATTGAGCCTTCCAAGTAACCTTCGTTGCATGGCAAGTCAAGAGCATCCTCACAGAGGTCGTTTACAGGAACCTCAGTGTAAGCACAAGAACCATCGTCTTGGTTAGCGTAGTCGAGGTAGTTATCAGCCGCACTGTCTGTGCAACCCAAGAAGATACCAGTGGTAGTGAATTCGAAATCACCACACTCAGCTGGATCTGTAGTTCCAACAGCAAAGTAGTAGTTGGTATTTGACTCCAAGTTTGGCAAGAATGCCTCAATTGAACCAGCGCATGTTCCTGTGAACACACAACCAACGAATCCACCCAATGCTTCACAGTCGCCTCCGTCCAAGTAAATGGTCAAAGTCAAATCCCCTGAAGGGTTGTCTGTAGAGTTGGTGAGATCGAAGTAGAACGTATCGAAGTCAAGTCCTGTCACAACATCAGTGCTGTTGAAAGTAAACCAAACCGCGTAGTTCGTTCCTCCGAAAGAAGGAATGGCCGTTGGGTTCGAGCAGCATACGTTTCCGGTGAAGGTTACGTCATTCAACTGAGGAGTTGCATCTTCACAGTAGTCGTTGTTCGGGAAAGACTCACAATCTTCACACGTTACATCCAACAAGAACTCGGTTCCACCTGAGAAAGCAGAGAAGTAAGAAACATAGATGTAGTAGTTGTTTCCAGTTTCTGCCAAGAAGGCAACACCGGACATCAAGCCACAGTTATCGTCGTTTCCAACAATTGCCTCCAGTTCACCTTCGTCATTGTAAACGAAAACATGAAGCTTCGTATCCGAGACAGGATCAGCGAATCCAGAAGTTGCAGTCGGCGTGTTGCATGTATTTGCGAACACTTGATAATCGCCATCTGCGTTGTATTCATACCATACACCACCTGTGGTGACGCCAGTACCTGCAAATACTCCGATCAAGTCTTCGTCGTCTTGAGCCAAATAAAGCGTACCTGAAACAGATGCACCACAGTTAACTGCTTCAGCATTGTCGATTGCGTCGTTTGCTGGTGGAACCAAGCAAGAACCATCATCCACAGTCACTGAGATGTTGTAGTTCAAGGCAGCCTCATCTGTGCAACCTTCAAAATCACAACCACCCAAGAGACCAAAATCGATGAACCAGCCACCGGAAGGGAATCCAACAGGTGGAGGCAATACTCCGTAATATCCTGAAGCAACTTGGTCTCCGTATACTGTTCCAAACTGGTCAGTAACAATTGTAGCAATTTCTCCGTCAGCTGAACCACCGCCAGTTGTGAAGAGGTAACATCCCAAAGGAATACAGTGGAAGTCAGTTCCTACCCCGTTGATTACAAGAGTAGCATCGTCAAGGTTGCCTGAGACAGCAACCTCGCCGTCATAGCTTTCCAAGTAGTAGTTGGCACCGTTCCATCCATCACCGCCCAAATCGTACATTTCAATCAAGGCAGCAAATGTACCTGCCTCACAGAATACGCAAGAAGCTTCATTCTCCTGTGTTGCCGTTGGATCGTAGTTGGCTGCTGTATTGTCCATGCAACCAATGCAAGAATAATCGCAAGAGCCATCGTCAAAGTTAGAACCTTCAGTGTAGTTGCAAGACTGATCGTCCGTGCAACCTGGAAATGCTGGAAGGCAGAAAGAAGAACTCTCAGAGCTTCCGAATTCACCACCTGCAGCAAGTGCCAATCCATTTCCATCAGTAACACTGTAGCTTCCAGCTCCGTAAGAGCAGCACATACCATCACCAAATGAATCGTACATTGTGAAAGTGAAGCATGCAGAAGCGAGACAAAGCTCTGTTCCTACACTCGTTCCGCTAGCAACAGTTCCACCGTCAGCATCAACCAAATCCCAAGAGGATTCGCCAGCAAAGTTGTCTGGGTTAATCGTTACTGTAATGGCTTCAAATGCGCAAGATCCGTCGTCTTCAGTTGCTGCAACGTCAAAGTTACAAGCTGTCGCATCGGTGCAACCAATGAACTGGCATGACCCATCATCTGATGTAGCTGTCATGCTGTAGTTAGAGGCCGCAGCATCCATGCAACCGGGGCCGAAGCACCATTCATCAGAAGTAACAGCGTTTCCAGTTGCGAAACCGCCACTTACGATAGCTAGGCTGTTCCAGGTAACGCTCCAAGCGCCAGAAGCGCCCATTCCATCACCGAAAGCATCAGTTACAGTCATCGTGTAACATCCTTCAACGACACAGGCTTCTTCAAAAATGTCGGTACCATTCGTGTACGCACCGTACATAGAAGCAACAACCTCACCTAGGTTATTCGAAATGCTGTAACCAGTCTCAGAAGACCAATAGTTGCTTGTCAAGGCAATGGATAGCGCTTGAAAAGCACAAGATCCATCATCCTCTGTAGCGTCCGCGCTGTAATTGCAAGCAGTGTCGTCCATGCAACCTGGAAGCGCAACTGCGCCGAGGGCGAAGAGCGTGCTTTCAGAGTAACCGAAAGAAGCACCAGAAGCAAGAACGTTGCCGTCAGAGTCTGTCAATGAATAGCTTCCTTCTCCCCATGAGCAGCACATTCCGTCACCGTAGCTGTCGTACATGTTTAAAGAATGAAGGCCGTCTTCGAGGCAAGAAACAATTTGCGCCGAAACATCGCCATTTGCGTAAGGACCTTCGGAAGCAACAACGTTTCCGTCTGCGTCTGTGATGTCCCAACTTAGCTCGCCGGCATAATTGCTAAAAATAAGGTCTAGAGTTACCTCGTTCGCATCACAGTCCTGCGCGAGGGCAGCCGGTGCTGAGTAGAAATAAAGCGCAAACATCGCGATGATGCTACAACACTTTGTAAACGTGTTAAACATTTGATTTGGTTTTGGTTAGAATTCTCAGACAATTTGGATGAGCTGAACGCTTTCAACTCGGATGAAGAAGAACTGATGTCAGTCCTACAAAACTGAGTTTTCGATCATGCTCACGCAGAAAAAACACTCAGTTTCGCGATAAATGTAGAGCAATGAATCATGAAATCCAATAAATCACAAAGGAATTTTGGCCAATCCGCAGAATACTCATCGTTAAATTCTGGTCACTCAGCGTAATTAGAGGCAGGTTAGCCGAATATCGAATCCCACCTACTCGAGGTAACCACATTGAAAATGAACAATTTAAGCGCTCAGCGGTATTTCGAAAACAACACCGCTGAATGGTCGAATTCACCACATTTCTGAATGCCAGCTCTCGGAAAAGGGAATCACGACCTCTTCCCAGCAACTTCCGTTCTGCTGATGAACCACATTCACGACCATGGTATCATCCGTCACGCGGTGGGCTTTTCGCAACGCCCAGAAATCAGCATTGGAAGCTTCATGCCATCTTTCCTTGACCTTATATACGTTGTTCTGACGATCAAACCAGTCCACAGGCTCGTGCCACTTTTTTGTCGCGTTTCTCAGATGATTTACTGACGCATCAATCGAACAGCCCGTCGCTGGAGCATTTGCCTCATCCACCGCTACAAAAAGCAGCCGATTGCCACACAAACGCCAGCTTGCATTCAAACGCTTACCATGCGCTTCCCAGTTCGCCAAAAATGCATCGAAGTCTTGAACGAATCCTTTTGCCTCTTTGTCTGTCAACGCACGATCTGCCAGATAAACCCAGATCCTTGCATCGCGCGGCATTCCCATCCAATTCAAAGCGTGCATCTCCGCTCCTTCGCTCCAAATGTTGTTCTCACTCTCCATGCACCAAAGTTAATGGACCCTGAGGAGATAACGGATTGAGAGGGTTTGCCGATGCACATCGCATTAAAATCCTAATCGAGGGCTGTTTTTTTCCAAATCCTACCGAAATTGCAACCGCATGTCCGATTCAAACAACAGCTCCACCGGCTTGATTTCGATCAGCCAACTAAGACCGTACATCAAACTTCTGGTGAAGAATTGGTGGCTCATCGCGATTCTAGCAGGCACAGGCTATGCCTCGGCTCGGCTCATTACGCACAGGCAGCTCTTTATCTACAGCGCATCCACTGAGGTTTTGCTTGCGAAAGACAAAGAACTGGACTATCAGAACAAACTCGGAGGGGTGCTCAGCCAACAAGGCTCGCGTTTTGGTGGAACAGACACCAAAGACCAACAACGCATCTTGCGTTCGTATGATTTGGTGGGCCGGACAGTGGACCAAATGAATTTGGACATCGATTATTACCTCGTAGGGCGCTTGAAAACCAGCCATGTAACGGGTTTTACCAATCTTTCAATCAACGCTTCGCCAGAGCTGTTCAACGGAGGTTACCTTGGCCGGGAGATTGACCTATTCATCGAAGATGAAGCGCATTTTCGCCTCAGTTATTCCGACCGAAATGGAGCGATCAAAGAGGTCATTCACCCATTTGGACAGCCAATGGAAGGGCCTGACTTGGCTTTGACCATTAGCTATAACGACCGTAGCATTTTCAATTTTGACAGCCCTTCAGGTCCGACGCTAAACGTTGAGGCACTGGAAAACGCGCGGAAGCAGCATTACAGATTCAAAGTGTTCAACCGCTCGCAACGCATCAATCAGATGCGCGGTTCGCTGAGCGTCAACAATGTAATCGGGACCAACATCCTCACATTGAGTTCTTCCAGCACCCTGCCCGGACGCCCAAAAACATTTTTAAACATCCTCGGGAAAGAGTTTGTGGAGTACACCAAAGAAGCCCGTCTTCAATCCAGTTTAAAAACGGAAGCATTCATCAACATCCAACTGGATGAGTTGATCAGCATCATGGACAGCCTCGAGATGATGGTGGATGGCTTCAAGGCGCAAAACGAAATCCTCGATCTCACGCGGGAGCAAAGTGAATTCTTCAATGCCCTTGTGACACTTGAAACGATGGAACGCGAACTGCAATTTCGCTTAGAAGCCCTCACATCGTTGAAGAATTATCTGGCAAACGGATTGGAAACCAACAGCTTGCCCCCCACATCTTACCTCATTGATGAAGACCCGCTGCTCATCGAGCAGGTAGGAGCTTTGTACCAAATGCGAAGCGATCGGACACGTGCGCTATTGGACGTCACAGAGGACAGCTATCAAATCCGAAGGCTTGACAGTGCCATCAGCAATGCCAGGTTCACGGTAAAGCGGTACATCGAGGACACGCGTGTGGCCATCGCCGGCCAACAGCGCAATGTGCGAACGCAAATCAATGAGCTCGAAAGTCGCCTCAGTGGCATTCCAGCAACACAACGCGACATTTTCAGCATGGAGCGAAAGCTGTTGGTGAATGAGAAGATGTACGTCTATCTCTTGGAAGCGCGAGCCCAAAACATCATTCAACGGGCAGGAATTGCACCTGAGGCCTCCATCATTGAAATTGCACGAAGTGCGGGAATCATTGGACCAAACAAACAGTTGACCATCCGGAATTACACGATGTATGGTGCGCTACTGGCACTTGCACTTGCCTTTGCACGCATGCTGCTTTTTGAACGCATTGAATCCACGCAAGAACTGCGTGAAGCATCCGATATCCCGGTAGTGGTTGGCCTGCCTCATTATCCGGGCATTGAAGAAAATCCGATTGCGATTTTGGGCGACTCACGGGCTCAAATCACGGAAGCCTTTCGAAGCCTGCGGACAAACCTGCAGTACCTGTTGGCAAAAGAAGGTGCGAATACCATCTTGGTGAGCTCCCTCCACCCGGGTGAAGGGAAATCCTTTGTCTCCTCCAATTTGGCTACCGTGTTGGCCAAAACTGGTAAGAAAGTGGTGCTTGTCGATTTCGACATGCACAAACCAAAAATTCACAAGAATTTCAAACTATCGAATCAACTCGGACTGAGCACCTACCTCATTGGTCGCTGTTCAGCCGACGAAATGGGACAAGCAGGCCCCGTTGATTCGTTGACCATTATCACCGCAGGTCCCGTGCCACCAAATGCATCGGAATTGGTCATGAACGATCGCATGGATCCCTTTTTGGAGAAATTGCGTGCTGAATATGACTTTGTCATCCTCGATACGCCTCCCATGTTGCTGATCACAGATGCATTGCTGCTGATGAGCAAGGTGGACACGGGGTTGTTGGTCGCCAACACCCAGAAAGCTACAAAACGAGGCATCAAGCACCTTGAAGAGCTCCTGAATCAAAACAACCTCAGCCACGCTTCACTGGTCATGAACAACATCCGAGCAACGCGTTTCGGGCAGTACTATGCAAAGTATGCGTACAAATATGGCTATGGTTATGGCTACGGATATGGTTACGGATATGGCAGCGGCTATGGTGGCTACGGCGCTGGCTCTTACGGTGACGAACCCGAAACCAAAGCCTGAGCAAAAGCCATCGCATCGGACAATTGAGTGCACATTTCGACCCACAGATGCAACAAAGCCAATGTTTGTAACGTCTTTCATTCATGAAATACACTCAAATTTGATTTGTAGTTTTGAATTGGAACTTTAATCTGTCTATGTACACAAAGCTGAACATGAGCGCATTGCGGAAAATAAATTGCGGCCTGGGGCTACTGATCGCTAGCTTCTTCATCGCTCTTCCCGGGTTGTCGCAATTGGAGACCGCCATGCAATGTGTGCAAGTGAATCAAGCGGGCAACGCCTCGATCACATGGGAGCAAGCCATGGATCCTGCCAGCGTTTTTGAACAATACACCATTCATCTGTTCGAACCCTCAAGCGGACTGGTATTGGAAACGTACAACATACCCAACCCCACGGATCCTGCGAATCCATCTTTCGTAAACACCACATACGACGCAAACACGACCGAATTGTGCTATTTCGTCGTTACCGAAGGGCCAATCGGAACATTTGGCCCCTCATCCGATACTTTGTGCAGCATTCACCTCACCGCTGACCCTGCGCTTGCTCCTGGCACAGTGGACTTAAATTTCAACAGTCCTTACATCGGAAGTCAGAGCCCCACTCCGTTTGCCGAGCCCCTGTCCGTTGAATTGGAGGAAGCCGATGGGTCATGGAGTCAAATCGGCATTGTTGCCGACAACGGCGGCATGATGACCACGCCTTACAGCTTGGACGAATGCTCTGGCGACTTGGTGTTTCGGGTGAAGCAATCCAATGCCTTGGCGCTCTGCGACCAAATTTCGAATCAAGCAGGCTCTACGTTGTCCGATGAGTTTGATCCGGATCCACCGCTGATCACCGCCATCCAAGTGGATTACGCATTTCAAGAAGCCCTTGTGGAATGGGAATCCAGTCCCGCTGCAGATTTAGCCGGATACATCATTTATATCTGCAACGGCGGCTTTCAAATGGCCATTGATACGTTGTTTGATCCGAATGCCACATCTTATCTGGATTTGAATTCGAATGTGCAAGCGTACATCGAATCGTACAATGTCGCGGCCTTTGATTCTTGCTTCGTGGCAGGTGAACCCGATCCCGGTGCAGCCAGCGAATATTGCGCCAGCAGTATTTTTCTCAACACAGCAAGCGTCACCTGTTCTGACGAAGCCACATTGACCTGGACTGGCGGCTTCAACCTTCCCGGAGAATTCACAGGATATGAAATCTGGATCAACGAAGAGATTCCATCAGGAAGCGGCAACTGGTCTGGCCTGCAGATGATGCAAACATTGGACGGAAGCGTCGACCAGTGGCTATTCCAAGGGGCCACATTTGGCGCGACTTATCAATTTCATGTCGCAGCCCAAACCCTCGGTGGTGCCTCCATCCTTTCCAACGTGCGCACCCTCGAGTTTAGTTATCCTGGCGCACCCGAATTCACGTCGCTCCGTCGTGCCACGGTAAATGACAGCGGTGCTGTCAGTGTGGTCGTCGATTTGGACCCCAGTTGCAACGATGTGCACGCCTACACGCTCCAGAGAAAGCGATCAAACGATCCTGACTTCTTCGACATCGAAACATTGGAAGGCGTCGCGGGAATGACCTTGCAGTTCGAAGACCCCACAGCGGAAACGGACGCCATGAGCTACCAGTATCGTGTGCAGGTCTACAACGACTGTGGTGATTCTGTTGGCGCTTCCAACACAGCTGCTACCGTGCACATAGAAGGCATCTCCGATTACCAGCTCCTCAAAAACACCCTGCACTGGACACCGTACGCCGATTTTCCGGGAGCCACGGCCAGTTACCGGATTTACCGCAAAACCAACAACGGTGGGAGCACGGAAGTCCTCACGCAATTGCCGGCAAGCGTGCTTTCGTTTGAAGACGATGTGAGCAATATGCTTCTCAGCCCCGGTGACTTCTGCTACATCATTGAAGCCACTGACGCCATCCCAGGACCAGATGGCTCGATCAATTATGCGTTGTCAAACACGCTTTGCCTCACTCAAGAGCCTGTAATATGGGTGCCCAACGCCATGCTCATTGGCGGATACAACAATGAATTTAAGCCGGTGATCAGCTTTGCTGACTTCACCAACTACCGCTTGGACATCATCAACCGATGGGGTGATTTGATGCACACCACCACTGACGTAGAATCCGGATGGGATGGCTACTTCAACGGTGAACCTGCTCAAGAAGGGGCTTATGGGTATTTCATCACCATCCAAGACGGGGCAGGCCGCATTTTTGAAGAGCAAGGCATGATGACCTTGTTGGTCAGCGAATAAATCCTCCGAGGCTTAAGCGATGAACGTCGCAAGGCATCACGAAACATCGCTGAGCATTGCGGAACAACGCAAAGCAATCAATTGCAATGCAAAATCATGTGAACGTGCTTCTTAGAAGTGTGGACATCATCGCGCTTTGATTACCTTTGCGCGAATCGTAATTCGCAAGCGCCGGAAGGAGCGACAGCGAATTGCGGCCTTACGATTCAAACGCCCGCCATGGCCACTGCACAAAAACCAAAAATCGTCGGAGAAGGCTTGACCTACGATGACGTCCTCTTGATTCCAGCCTACTCAGAAGTTTTGCCGCGCGATGTGCAGCTAGAAAGTTCGTTCTCTCGCAACATCATGCTGAAAACCCCGGTTATTTCGGCAGCCATGGATACAGTTACAGGCAGTGCAATGGCCATTGCGATGGCCCGACAGGGAGGCATCGGCGTGATTCATAAGAACATGTCGATTGCGGATCAAGCGGCCGAGGTGCGTCGTGTGAAACGCTCTGAAAGTGGCATGATCCAGGACCCCATCACATTGTCTCGCAACTCAACAGCAAGTGATGCCTTGCAAATCATGAAGGAACACCGCATTGGTGGCATTCCAGTGGTGGACGAAGTCAACACACTGGTGGGCATCGTGACGAATCGTGACCTTCGCTTCGAAAAAGCTGGCAACCGACCCATTTCGGAATTGATGACCAGTGAAAACCTGATTGTCACCGAAGATGGGCGTGATTTTCAGCAAGCAGAAGAGTTGTTGCGCGAACACCGCATTGAGAAATTGCCCGTCGTTGACGGAAATGGAAAGCTTGTTGGCCTGATCACCTACCGTGACATCATCAAACTGAGCGAATTCCCGCATTCGTGCAAGGACCAATTTGGACGGTTGTGTGTTGCAGCAGCAGTAGGAGTCACCCACGACACCATGGACCGCACAGAGGCATTGGTCAAAGCAGGCGTGGACGCCGTCATCATCGACACCGCGCATGGGCACAGCAAAGGCGTTTTGGAGACGTTGACGAAAGTGAAAACTGCCTTCCCAACCATCGACGTTGTGTGCGGCAACATCGCGACCGCAGACGCAGCAAGAGCGCTCGTGAAAGCGGGAGCTGACGCTGTCAAAGTGGGCATAGGCCCCGGATCCATTTGCACCACACGCATCATCGCTGGAGTGGGTGTTCCGCAATTGGGAGCAGTTATGGATGTGGCAGAAGCGCTGCGCGGCACAGGCGTGCCGGTAATCGCTGACGGAGGCATCCGATTCACCGGTGATATCGTCAAAGGATTGGCCGGCGGCGGACACACGGTCATGGTCGGATCCATGCTCGCCGGAACAGAAGAGAGCCCCGGTGAAACCATCATTTACGAGGGCCGAAGATTCAAAAGTTATCGTGGAATGGGATCTTTGGAAGCCATGCAAAAAGGCTCGAAGGACCGCTACTTCCAGGATGCTGAAGACGATTTGAAAAAACTTGTCCCCGAAGGCATTTCCGGGCGCGTTCCATACAAAGGCAACGTCCAAGAAGTGATGCACCAAATCATCGGTGGATTGCGCGCAGGGATGGGATATTGCGGTGCACCAGATATCGAACACTTGCAGCAAGCACAGTTTGTGCGCATCACGTCCGCAGGCGTGACGGAGAGCCATCCGCATGACGTGAGCATCACCCGAGAAGCTCCAAACTACAGCATCCGCTGATTGACATGGTAGAACACCATGCCATCCAGACAATGCAAGACCTTAGAATTGAAAGAAACCAAATGCAGTACACCAACGCTATGACCAACCCTACCAATATCGTGCTCCGAATCTTCGGAGCTGTTGCCCTGATCTGGGCCATGCCCCTCACGCAACAAGCGCAAGACACTGGGTCCATACTCACCGTCGGAACCGAATCTGTGAGTGCTGCCGATTTTCAGCATGTATTTCTCAAGAACAACCGCGACAGTTTGATCACGACAGCTTCTTTGGATGAGTACATGGAACTGTTCATCAACTTCAAGCTCAAGGTGCAAGCCGCAGAAGCCATGGGCATGGACACTGTTGAAACTTTCCAGCGAGAACTGGCGGGTTACCGCACCCAATTGGCCCGTCCCTACCTCACCAACAACGAACTCCTGCAGGATCTCGTCAAACAAGCGTGGGAGCGCCAACAAGAAGAAGTGCGAGCGCGTCACATCCTTGTGAATTGCAGCGCCGAGGCATCAGCAGCAGACACCTTGAAAGCATTCAAGCGTGCACAAGCAATGCGCAGTCGAATTGCGAACGGTGAAGACTTTGAAGCGGTGGCCAAATCAAAAGGCGGATCTGATGACCCGAGCGTTCGAGACAACGGAGGTGATCTCGGCTGGTTCAGTGCCTTTCAAATGATTTATTCTTTTGAAGAAGCCGCCTACACAACACCTGTCGGCGAAATGAGCGACATCGTGCGCACGCGTTACGGCTATCACGTACTCGAAGTCACTGGACGCAGGGATGCGCGGGGAGAGATTCGCACTGCGCACATCATGATCCGCACAAAAGACGGTGCATCTGAAGAGGAGATGACGCAAGCAGAAAATCGCATTGGACAGGTCTATGATCTCCTGCAAAATGGTTTGCCATGGGGAGAGTTGGCGAATAAAATGTCAGAAGATGCCACCACTTCCGGAAAAGGCGGTGAGCTTCCTTGGTTTGGCACCGGCAAAATGGTTGAGTCCTTTGAAAATGCCGCATTTGCCCTGAAATCAGACGAAGCCATTTCCAAGCCTTTCCAAACGACGTACGGTTGGCACATCGTGAAGCGCCTCGAATACCGAGCACCCCTTGCTTTTGAAGCTTCGAAGCGAGAATTGCAAAAACGCGTGAGTCGGGATAGCCGTTCAGAATTGACCCGGCAATCATTCTTGGAAAACCTCAAGGTCGAATATGATTACAACGCCAGTTCCTCAGCTTTAGGAACTGTAAAGCGCTATGCAGCTCGCCAAGACAGCGTGTTCTACCCCAATCACCCACTGGCTGTGACGCGCAGCAGCGACAAAAGCAAGAAATTGGTGACGCTCGCCGGAGAGACCTTTACCGTGCAAGATTTCACAGACCACCTGAACAAGACAAAACTCAGAAATGTCGATAAGGCCCCCAACGAATTGATTGACAATCAATTTCAAGCTTGGACTGAAAAACTGATGCTTGATTACGAAGACACGCAACTCGAAGGAAAGCACAACGATTTTCGCTTGTTGATGGAGGAATACCACGACGGCATCTTATTGTTTGAGCTGACCGATGAAAAGGTTTGGAGCCGGGCCGTCAAAGACACGGCGGGTCTTGAAGCTTTTCATGCCGATCACCGCAACGACTTCATGTGGGGGCGACGAACTGCTGTGACCATTTTCACCTGTGCCAATGCCAAAGTGGTGAAGTCCGTGAAAAAGGCCATCAAAAAGGACAAGGATCTCATGGCATTTCAGCAACAGATGAACATGGAAGAAAGCAATGCACTGTTGATGGAATCTGGACTTTTCAGTGAAGGCGAAAACACTTGGGCAGACCGGATTTTGAACGATGACGGCGCCAAGGTAATTGAAGGCACATCCGGAGCAATGTCTGCCATTGAGACCTTTGAAGGAGCAGGTGGTGAGACCATTCTGGTGCACGTCACAGAAATTCGAGAACCACAACCGAAAACGTTGATGGAGGCGCGTGGACAGGTCATTGCCGCATATCAGGATTACCTCGAAGCTGCTTGGATCGCAGAATTGCGAAACAACGCCAATGTCGAAGTCAACACTGATCTGTTGCACAACTTGGCAGACTGAAAATGACTCGCGTTGCCCGAGGAGTCCGATTCCCTTCGCTTTCAATCGTTGTTGGGAGCTTACTAGCAGGCTGTGGTAGCCTTGGTGACGAACCCGTGCAAAGCGAAGCAATCGCAGCGCGTGTTTATGAGCAAAATTTATTGCTGAGTGAGATCGAAGACCACATTCCCAGCGGCACGTCACCCGAAGATTCCGTTGCCATGGCCTCGCGGTACATGGATCAGTGGATTCGAGAACAAGTGATGGTGCACCAGGCTGAACGTTGGTTGCCCGAGAATGAAACAGACTTTTCAAGTGAACTGGAAGCCTACCGAAATGCACTTCTGCTCCACGCTTACAAGGATCGATACGTGAATGAACGACTCGAAACAGTGGTGCTGGATGAAGATGCCGCCGCATATTACGAGCGCAACAAATCCTCATTCATTCTGACCGATTACAGCGTTCGCGTTTTGTTTGTAAGCGCTCCCGAAGTCATGGATGACCAAATGGAAGAGATGCGCGATGCCATGGCCTCACTTGACTCATCCCAGTTCTTGGCCATGGAGCGCTGGTGTGTTGAAAATGGGGCGACTTTTTCATTGGCAGATGATATCTGGTGGACATTGGGCGACTTGACCAAAGAAGTACCGCTTGAACTTTACCGTGCCGAGACACAAATCGCCCGCCGGCGGCCCATTGAATTCGAAGCTGACGGTCGCATTTACGTGGTGCGTTTCCTCGAACACGCCCTTAAAAATGACGTCGCTCCGTTTGAAGCCGTTCGCGATCAGGTGGATGAACTCATCCTGCACCAAAGGCGCAAGAAATTATTGATGGAACTCGAAGAAAACCTGGTCGTAGCAGCTTGGTCTGAAGGGGCCGTGCAACGCACAGAGAAAGGCGCAGCCTTGCGGTCCGCGCCTTCTCTATAAATGCATTCGAGAAAACTCTTTATTCTTCGCAGTCGGAAGAGAACACGGAGAGAAACGTGAGCATATCTTCGATGGTAACCAAACCATCGCAGTTGCAATCCGCAGCTTCCGAACCCAATGTGCTCACACCATTGCCTCCTGGCAATCCAGCAAGCAGCACCATCAAATCGGTGATGTCGCGCGTTCCATTCTCATTGAAATCACCGAGGCACGCATCGCTTACGACCACTGGAATGGCATTCGCACAACCCAATGTGGAATTGGCATAGGTAAACGTATACTCACCATTGGGCAGGTCATCTGGGAATGCATCTCCCGACAATTCCCCGTCCGTTGATTCCCATGCTACACCCCACTCGAACCAATCGCCCTCCAATTCTAAAATATCCAAACCGTCGCAAGTTGTGCTCGTCAATTCCATGGTTGGCATGGCATTGAAATGGATCACAAAACGTCCTTCGTAGAGCGTCTCGGCTGGAACATTTACCGTAAGCGTCTCCAAGCCCATCTGAGCCTTCTCTCCTGTCTCAGTGTCTTCCACAACCATGCAGTGGTTTTCAGGCATCAGATCTTGCTCGTAGAGCTCAAACGTGATGTCTCCACCTGCTCCAGTTGTCATGTGCAAGGGTACCGAAGGCGTCGTCGCGACAGAACCCAAGGATTGAATCGCCAAGTGCTCGCCTGACTCCGCAACCGTCCACATGCGCAGCTGATTCAAAAGCTCCGTATCAAAGTGAACGACATCTGCTGACGCGTCAAAATCGAGCGTGGACTCTTGATGAAAAGCGATGAAAGCATTGGACCACTGATCCTCGTCGTTCTCAACATGAAGTCCCAGGGAACCTTCGAAGCCTGGATCAAATTCCCGAACAAACGTATTCGCACCCGTCGTCACTTTATCCGATTCTTGGAAAGAGATCGTCGTTGCCTGGGTCACCTTGACCCAGAACGATTGGCCAACGTCCAAGATGGTCGGAGCGTCACCCGCTCCTGCATCATTCGTTTCCTTGTAACTTCCTGCTCCTGCATTATCGAATATGTAGTAGGATTCCACGAGATCGTTGTCCGCTAACACCTGCGGAAGATTCACAGGGGCTGGATATGGATTGGAAACCAAGTTCCAACCGTCCACATCAGTGTTGCTCTGGTTCAAATCATCCGTAAACGTCAACGCGATATCGACATCTCCAATCTGGAACGTGCCCGTAACCGAAAGCGTTCCAGCAGTGTTGGCTGGAATCAGTGCCATATAGCCTGTGCCTGGGGCAAGGACTTCTGCGCCATCCCACAGGTACTGCCAACCGGCCGCAAGTGAGCCGTAGGACGCTTCAACATACTTGAAGATGAGCATGCCTGAAATGGAATCTGTCCAGTTGGAAACGGTGGTGCCCGTCACATAAGGCGCAATGTTGACCCATGAATTGTCCGTGTCTGCAGGCACAAAACGTTCGAACGTGAAAGTCTGTGATGTCCCGCCTTCAAAATTTCCCGCGTCGCAGGGACCAATCGCTGCGGTGCCGTCGGTGGTGGATTGGAATGTGAGGCTCGACGAGTTCTCCGTGTCAATTTCAATCTTGTCACCAGAGACATTCGTGTCATCATCAAACTCCAAAGTGCCACCCGGCTTAATCTTCACATGTCCCTTGACCTTGACCTTCTTTCCCTTCTCGACCTTGACCTTTTTCAGCTTCACCTTTTCACTGGCAGGCGTATCATAATTTGACGCGTCCAAGGTTTGATCGTTGTCTCCTGTGAATTCTAACGTACCCTGACCGCCGTTGAATATCGCATCGTTTTGGACGGAAATGTTGCCCGTTGCAGCGACAGTCCGACCCGTGCCATCGCAAGATTGGAAGGTCCCTTTGGTCAGTGTGATGTCTCGGGTTTGCACGACCTGACTGACATCAATGACTATGCTCACTTCCTGGTCCACTGTAATGTCTAAACTTGCATCTCCATCGGTATCCGAGGAAGCAACCGTTGACCAATCGTAGGTCGATGCCAAGGAGAAGTTGCCGATTGGATCGAAGTTGAGCTCAGAATCTGAATTGTTAAAGTCAAAATTGTTGTCCGACGTGAAAGAGGCCTGAGCAACCATATTTAGCGTTTTCGTTTGCAGCGTTTGATTCAAACCGTCCAATTCGAAAGCGCCCAAAGACTGAGATCCGCCGTACCTCCAAGACTTACCACCAAAATCATTGTTCTGCAGACAGAATGAAGGGTTCAAATTCCCAGTGCCGCTTGCATCATATAAACCTGTTCCATCACCCGTGTTTTCGTCTTTATCCAAATCTTTGCCTGTGCAGATCAAATGCCTTGGATTATCATTGATGCCATTTATTCCAGGCTGAAACACCCACATGTGATCCTTGTGCCAATCTTCTCTTTCAGTTGTGGTGTGAATGAATGTTCCACACAAGGTTCCACCCGTAAATTTCTTGTTGCCTGAGTCGCGAACAATGGGGTTGCCTTGTTGGTGGGTATAGGCTTCTCCTGGTGATGCGTTCGTGCCAACAGCCTCGTCCTTGATGTTGTACAACATCACTTCAGATCCCGCTGAAACTCCCCCACTGGGAGCCGTCCAAATCATCGTGCCTTTTTCATGGCCTGCCCACTGCAAAACTTCAGCCACCGGGGCCCACGAGAGCTTCGGTGATAACGCAATCTGCGTTCCTTCAGCCAAATCAACCATGGTCACAAAACCGACATATGCAACCAAATCGTTTGTGCCGGGATTTTTATCTGCATGGTTGCCATACGTCAAGAACACATCTCCAGGGTTCAACGTTGTGCCTAGGTAATCGTAACTCGTGTCATCCGCATCATTGTTGTTCGAGACGTAACCAGAGGGCACTGTGCAAGCAGCTTGAGAGACGGCGGGGTTTCCGTAGCCATCGCCGTCGGCATCAGAAAACCAAGTCTGCAAAGAACACCCCGCCGTAATCTTCACATCATCCCAGTACAAAGATTTCGAACTTCCATTTTGCGCTGTAGCCATTATTTCAACCACTAAATCTGCACATCCTGAAGCTATGGCGAAGTCATAAGTGTCGTTGTTCGCGCCAAACGCACCGTTATGCTCCTGCCATGTTGATAGCACATCACCACAGCGTGTTCGAATCTTAAATAGATTCTGAGAGTCGTTTGATTGTATATTAAAAGTCAGCTCGAGTTCCCCGTAATTTGAACAATCTATCGTGGAAGACTTCCAAGTTGCTGAGCCGCCTCGCAATCGCATCCTTTCTGACGACGCCACTTTACAGAAAAACGCATCATTATAATTGCTGAGCTCCCACGTTACAGGATCTGGAGCCGTGTACGCGGAAGGGGAAGGGGAACTAGCCCAACCATCGCCAATACCTGGAAAGGTTTCATTGTACAAAGTCGTTTGCGCTTCAACAGAAGATGAAACGCCCAAAGACATCACGCACCAACAAACCAATCCAGCACATACCCAGGAAGTGTCGGTAAAAACCCTACCAAGAAATCGAAATGATTTTCTGAGGGAGTTGGGCTCAAAAAAAAGAGTGGACTCGGACATAGCAGTTCAAACAATTTGGTGGTGGCGCAGACATAGTGCGCATTACTAATATACAACTAATCTCATTTTTTTTCAAACATCAGCACGACTCATGCTCAGCTCGAAAAGATTAGAAAGTCAAAATTACACTGAAAACCATTGCAACAAAACCGCACTTAGCGCTGAAAACACCAGAAACGATGATATACCTCTTGCAGTCGTCACTGAAGCGGTATGACGTGATTGAATGAAGGCACTAATTTGAAAAACAATGCAAATGGGAAACAAATGAAATGCAACTTCAGTCGGTGCAGTTCGATGAGAACACCGAGAGAAAAGTTAGCATGTCTTCGATGGTAACAAGGCCGTCACAGTTGCAATCAGCCACTTCTGAGCCCAATGTGCTCACACCATTGCCTCCAGGCAATCCAGCAAGCAACACCATCAAGTCTGTGATGTCGCGTGTTCCATTCTCGTTGAAATCCCCGAGGCATGCCGTGACCACTTCAACGGCAACTTCCTCCACACAACCATTCTGTACCGACTGATAAGTGAAGATGTAATCGCCATCGGCCAACTCATTGGGCAATCCTTCTCCAGATTCCTGTCCGTCTGCGGATGCCCATGACGGAAGCCATCCGTCAAAATCAGCACCTTCCAATTCCACCGTCAAACCACTGCAAGCCGCGCTCTGCAGAGTCATCGTTGGCGTTGCGTTGAAATGCAAAACAAAGCGATCTTCAATGAGAACATTCGCAGGCAAGTTGACAACCAGAGAATCCACTCCCAATTGGGCTGTTTCACCCGTCTCGGTATCCTCGATGACAACACAAAGGTTTTCAGGCTCTTCGGAATGAACGAAATGCGCAAACGTCAGGTCGCCACCCTCTCCTGTTGTGACGGTGAGCGCGATGCTTTCTACCTCATCCACACGTCCTGCGGCTTGGCGCGAAAGCAACTCACCCGAATCCGACACCATCCATACACGAATTTTATTGAAAGCTGTGGTATTGAACATCAAGGCGTCATGTGATTCATCAAATGCCGTTGTGGTACCTTCTTGAAATTTGACAAAAGCACGAGCTTTCGTATGCCCACTGTTGCTAATCTCAAGACCCGTCGTGCCCTGATACGTGTGAGTATGCGAACGCACGAATGTGTTGTTGTCCGTTGTAATTTTATCTGATTCACTGAACGTAATGGTGGTGTTCGCTTCAACCTTAACCCAAAAAGATTGGCCCACGCCCAAGGTAGATGGAGCATCACTCCCTCCTGCTACGTAAGCATCAACACTGTTGTCAAAAACATACCAAGTGCTGATCGCAGTTTCGGCAATCACTTGCGCAAAATCAACAGGCGCAGGGAATGGGTTCGACACTAGATTCCACCCATCGACGTCGGTGTTGCTTTGATTCAAATCGTCTGTAAAGGTCAAATCGATGTCCACATCTCCTATTTGAAACGCCCCTGTGACGCTGATTGCAGCATCCTCGCCCTGAGGAATCAGAGCCATGTAACCAGTGCCCGGAAGCAAAACAGTTGACGCATCCCACAAGTAATTCCAGCCAGCTCCCAATGAACCATAGCTCGACTCTTTGTATTCAAAAATCAGCATATTTGAATTTGCTGAAGTCCAATCGGCCACTGTGGTCCCAGTGACATAAGCACCGATATTGACCCAAGACGAGCCATTGGAATCGGCAGGGATGTATCGCTCGAATGTGAAGGTTTGATCGACACCATCGTCAAAATTGGCCACCTCGCATGCACCAATGGCTGCTGTGCCGTCGGCTGAAGACTGGAATGTTAGGCTTGAAGAGACTGAACTGTCGATTTTCAACTTATCCGTTTGGGCACTTGCATCGAAGGTCAGTGCACCTGCAGACTTCATTTTTACGTGCCCCTTTATTGAAGCCGTCTTGTTGTTCTCAACCACCAAATCTTTCAACTGGAAACGGTTACTGCTGGGATCTGCGTAATTGTTCGCATCAATCGTTTGCGCCGTCAGGCCTGACAACTTGAGCGTTCCTTGTCCTCCCTCGAACGTCCCCGAAGCTCCCAACGCGATGTTCCCAGACGCAGCCAAGGTGCGACCTGAACCATCGCAACTCGCAAAGCTTCCGACTGTTACGGTAATGTCTTTGCAGGCGACTTCGGAAGCGGCATCTACGGTGAGCGTTACTCCGCTATCCACAACAATATCCAAAGCAGAGTTTCCCGAAGGATTGACAATTCCAGGTCCGTTTGCCAAGCCATTCCAAGTTGCGCTGGTTGAAAAAGTAATGCAGCCATTGGGCTCGTATGGAAGCTCAGCGTAAACGTTGCCTGTAATTGAATAAGATGGCGTTGCACCGCTGGCAGCTGAAAATGACACGCCTTGACCGAGCTGTTGGGTCACCAAACTAGTGCCACTCGCCGCAAATGGCAGCACAGAAGCACCACCTTGGTAAGCCCAGGCTGCTGATTGATTAAAATTGGCATCTTCATAGCTGTAAGCCGCATCCATAGCTGCTGACCAGTCACTTCCCTCAATCAAGGTGCCAGAACCCGTATTGGCATCATAGTTCAGATCGTAACCAATGCAAGACAAGTGACGAGACTTGCTGCCGACTGCTGCATTTGCGTAACTCGTAATGTTTCCCGAAACATCGACTGCCCACTGCGTGTCAGGTTGAAAAATCCAAGCCCATCGTGTTTCCCAATTGAACTCCTTCCTGCCCGTCAACAAATGTTCGAATGAGCCACATGACTCACCTCCGGTGAGCGTTGCATTGCCCGTGGCGCGCACAACCGGATTATTCTCGCCATCGCATAATGCATCGCCCGTGACCGAGGCATTGTCGATATCAACCAGAATAACTTCTGTTCCTGCCTCCACTCCGCCTGCAGGAGCGACCCACTTGATTAGCGTTCCTGAAAACGACCCATCCCAAAATGTTCCATCCCAATCCCACTCAGGCGCAAGCATCAATGTCGTTCCGGACTCAATGTCTTTTAAAATGGTGAAACCAATATAATCGGCTTGAATGCCTGACGCGGCATCTGCTGCAAATGAAAAATAGACATCTCCTGGGTACAAAACAGTGCCAGCATAATCGCTTGGATTCAAGCTGGGATCTGGATCTGTATTGTCCAAAACGTAACCTGTTGGCTGGGCACACGCTACCTGGGAAACCGCTGGATCGCCGAGGTCATCGCCGTCGGCATCTTCATACCAGGTTTGCTGATCAAAAGAACACGCTGCCGTGGGGTTCGCCAGGTAGTTGCATGCGGTGTTATCTGTGCAACTGTCCACATCATCGCATACACCATCCGAATCCACATCCACACCGGATCCGCCACAAACTCCGCAAGCATCGTTTGTTTGACACGAGGCATTTGTGTTGGTGTTCGCATCGTAGTTGCATGCCGTGGGATCGTCACACAAATCGGAGCTGTCAGAAACATAACCCGAAGGTTGGTCGCAAGCACTCGCGGTTGAGCCGGAGTCACCGAGGCCATCGCCATCCGCGTCGGCGTACCAGGTGCTCGGAGTGCACGACAAGGTGCCTGAAAGCACGATGTTGTCCAAAGTCCGGTACTTGTTTTTCGGAACACTAAAACTGAACGTTATCACTGTACTCGTAGCTCCAGGATTCGGAGTGAACGTGCTGCCTGACAAGCTTCCATTCGACATGCTCAAGGTTGGTACTGAAGTTCCCCCAGAGCCACCTGACGAAAACACAATGGTCAGGCCACTGTATCCAGAAATCGCTACCTCATTGCTCTGCCAAGTGCACGTGTAGGTCGTGTTTGAGCTGGCACCCGAAAAACGAAATGCAGAGCTTGCAATTGCCATTGTGCCACTTTGTGAAGATGTCGTCTCGGTCGCCTGCCACTGATCGCCTTGAAGAAATGTTGTGCTTGAACCGCTTTCACCGGTAAAGTACTCAGACCAAATCGTCGATTGCGCTGAAATCGTTGCCAAACCGCACAAGCCAAAGGTTAAAGAAAATAAAACGATGACGAGACGCACACTTGAATTAAATCCATCGAAACATGGAGAAATGCGCTGATTATTCGGTCTTAATCTATTATAAATCATATCAATACAGGACAAGTTGGTGGGTGGACGTCTCATTGTCGTCACATGTAAATATAATTTTTTTTATTTAATTTAAATTCTCTGAAAAAAACATAAAAAAACAAACCTCATATCAACAACACAAGTAAATCTGGCAATCGGCTGCTCGCCATTTGAAGCAAAAAGGCGAAAAAGGCCCAGACGAGAAATACGAAGAAGGCAACGCGAAATCAGTTCATTGAATCCATTAACCTTTCTTACGCATAATCGAGCCGACGCATTGGGCACCTCCCACAATTCCACTTAACTTCGTCCGTTCATCCAAGAACGCCATGCGATCCAACGTTTTCTTTGCCTTTGCCTGCTCCCTCTTTGCCCTTCTCGGCCAAGCACAGGGCGACGCACAAGTTCCTGCTCCAACTCTACCCGAATTCACTCCCATCGACGGCATCATCGCAGTGATCGGCCAAGGGATTGTTCTAGAAAGCGAATTGGAGGCCCAAGCATTTGCCATGCGTGCACAGATGGCACAAATGGGTAAGTCAGCGCAGGAATTAACAGCCACGCAACGCTGCAACCTGATCGAAGACCTCTTGTTTCAGAAGCTTCTCGTCCACCAAGCAAGATTGGACAGCATCGAAGTGACACCTGCAGAGGTGATGGATGAAATCGAACGCAGACTGGCCTATTACATCCAAATGTTTGGCACCGTAGAGGCCTTTGAAGCGGAATACGGCCAATCTGTGAGTGAGTGGAAAGCTGAATTCGAAGATCCTGTTCGTGAACAGTTGCTCGCAGGCAGGATGCAAGGAGAAATCAACCAGCAAGTGCGCGCCACGCCCGCCGAAGTCAACCAACTCTTTTCGTCCACACCAACCGATAGTTTGCCATTGATTCCCGAAGCACTGCGTTACCGGGAGTTGGTGATGCAACCAGCGATCACCGAAAGCCAGAAAGCAGACGTGCGCAACTTCCTCGATTCGATTCGCACCCAAGTTTCAACGGGAAAAATGAGCCTCACACTCGCTGCCTCGCGCTACTCGGAAGATCCGGGCAGCAAATACAAGGGTGGATGCTACGAAAATGTGGGACGTGGGCAGTTTGTCCCGGAATTCGAGGCCGCCGCTTTTGATACGCCAGTAGGCGATCTGTCTTCGGTGTTTGAAAGCGATTTCGGCTTTCACTTCCTCCGCGTCACGGATCGCCGCGGCCAGACCTTCAGTGCCTGCCACGTATTGGTTTCTCCAAAAGTTGATCCCTTGGCACTCAATTCAATGGGCGAGGAAATGGACAATGTGATGGCCCAAATTGAAAGTGGCGAAACCACCGTGGATGACGCCATTGTGCGCTTTTCCACCCGCGAAGAAACCAGCAACCAAGGTGGCCGTGTCGTGAACGCTCGCGACGGAGGCACCTTGTTTGGGTCCGACGAACTCGACCCCAATCTTTTCTTCCTCCTCAACGCGATGCAACCCGGTGAAATCTCTGAGCCCATTCAACTCCTTGATGAAGATGAACAGGGTTATTGGATCGCAGTGCAACTTGAAGAACGGGTCGAGGCGCACCGCGCCAACCCCACTCAGGACTTTGGGTACTTTCAAACGATTGTCGAAAACGAATTGCGGGATGAGCAATTGAAAAAGTGGACGCTGAAGGCCATCAACTACACCCACGTGCGCATCGATCCGCCGTATGATGCTTGCACATTCGATTACAACTGGACTGCAGATTGACATGTGTGAAGGCGTCATGAAGATTAGCATCGTCACCATCGCTTACAATGCCGAATCCACCATTGCCGAGGCAGTGAAATCGGTGGTCGGACAAAAAGGCAGCAACTTTGAATTGGAGTACATCATTGTGGACGGCGCTTCCACCGATGGAACCCTCGCTGCAATCGAGGCTTTTCGAAATCGAATCACCACCGTCATCTCAGAGCCAGACCAGGGGCTTTATGACGCCATGAACAAAGGCTTGACAGCAGCTACGGGCGATTTTGTTGGGATTCTAAATGCGGACGATTGTTACGCCCATGATCACGTTCTATCGAATGTCGTCCAGATGTTGTCCACCTCTGCAGCCGACTCTCTCTATGGAGATTTGGTCTACGTAGATGAGCAGGATCAGGTGGTGCGGCATTGGATAAGTGGTGGCCTCCGGCAGGGAAAATTCAATCCAGGAGGTTTTCTCAATGGCTGGATGCCCCCTCATCCCACATTTTTCATTCGTAAAAATGCGTACAACCTACACGGAGGATTCAACCTCGCGTTGAAATCTGCGGCAGACTATGAATTGATGCTGCGCATGCTTTTTAAGCACCAAGTTTCAACGGCCTATCTCCCTGAAGTTTTGGTCCGCATGCGCACTGGCGGCATGAGCAACGTCAGCTGGGGAAATCGCTGGCGCGCCAACCGGGAAGACCGAAAGGCATGGCGACTCAATGGCCTCACGCCTCGCCCTTGGACCCTGATCGCCAAGCCGCTTCGGAAGCTTTCCCAGTGGAGCAAAAAGGCCTGAAAACCACCACTTCAAACGCCTTGGCGTCGTGTCTAAAGAACACTTTTTTTGTTGTTGTTATTTGTATTCTTTTCAACAGCATTGGGTGAAATCTTTGGCAATTCGAATCATGACCAGAGCATCCTGTAAGACTAATTTTGTTGCATGGAACAGGGAGGAGAGAAACGAAATAAACGAAGAAAAAAACGCACGCTTTTCCAAAGGCTTGCAGAATGGTGGTTCAAGCAGTTCCCTCCCTTGAATTAAGGCTTCGAGATCGCCGAAGATTCGCACAATGCAAGACTGACGCGCATGGTTTATCTTTGGATTTGTGATGAATGAAGGCTTAGGGCACCGACACCCTCCTCAAGGAAGGTTACTTGACCACTTCTACGCAATCACTGCAACACATTGAAAGAATCAGATCACTCTAGAGCACGCCCCATGTACGGATCGGACAAAGAAGCCCTCGAGGCATTGAACAGCAAGCACAAAGCGCTTCTCAAAGAGATTAGCCAGGTCATTGTAGGTCAAGATCAGGTCATCCGAGAGGTGACCACTGCCATTTTTGCCGGCGGTCACGTGCTGTTGGTCGGTGTGCCAGGGTTGGCCAAGACGCTGCTCGTCAACACCATCGCCCAATCGCTCGGCTTGAGCTTCAATCGCGTGCAATTCACGCCGGACTTGATGCCCTCAGACATTGTAGGTTCCGAAATACTTGACGAATCGCGCCAATTCAAATTCATGAAGGGCCCCTTGTTTGCCAACATCGTCTTGGCCGACGAAATCAACCGTACGCCTCCCAAAACGCAATCCGCATTGCTCGAAGCGATGCAAGAACGCTCGGTGACGGTGGCTGGTCAAAATTACCCGCTGCCTTCACCTTTCTTCGTTTTGGCCACCCAGAATCCGATTGAACAAGAAGGCACGTATCCGTTGCCTGAAGCGCAACTCGATCGGTTCATGTTCAATACGTGGGTGGATTATCCCACACACGATGAAGAGCTGAGCGTGGTCAAAGCCACCACTTCCGACGCCGTAGCATCCGTAAAGCCTGTGATTTCGGGCGAGGAAATCCTGTACTTTCAACAGCTCATCCGTCGCATGCCCGTGGCGGACAATGTGCTGGAATACGCGGTCGGACTCGTCGGAAAGACGCGCCCGGGTCGCGAGCGCGCCACGGAAACGGTGAACGCCTACCTCTCATGGGGCGCGGGACCACGTGCTTCGCAATACCTGGTGGTGGGTGCGAAAGTCAACGCTGCGTTGAATGGCAAGTACAGCCCCGACATTGAGGACGTAAAAGCGGTGGCGACGCCAATCTTGCGGCACCGCATCGTCCGCAACTACAAGGCCGAGGCCGAAGGGCACACGGTCGAGTCCATCATTGAAGGGTTGCTTTAACGCCTGAACCGTGAAAGATTCGCGTCAAGCCACCTCCGCGGGAGCCATCTTCCGAAGGGTGCACGGACTCTTGGACGGACGCGAAAAACGCATCGCATTGGGGCTCATGGGCGCGGTGTTTGTCAACAGCTTCGTGGACTTACTGGGATTGGCTGCGGTCATTCCAATCATCGGGCTGGTGGTGGAACCTGAGTTGATCACGTCCAATGCCATCTTGGGGTCTATCTACGACATCGCATACGCCAACGGCATTGGTTCAGAGAAACGATTCTTGACACTGCTCTGCCTTTTGCTCATCGCTGCCTTCTTATTCAAAACACTATTCGGAATTTGGCTGAATCATGTGCAGTCAAGATTTGCCTTCCGCGTGGCGCACCGGATGAGCGGCGAAGTATGGCTTCATCATTTTTCAGACTCATTGGAACGCATGCGATCGAAGGAATCGGGGCGCGTGCTCACAGAAATCAACAGCTGGCCGGTGCTCTTTGCGCGCGTTTTCATCACGGGAGGCCAATTGCTGATCAACGAATTGGTCGTGATGGTGCTATTGGCCATTGGGTTGACCGCCTATGATCCCGTGATCTTTTTGGGGGTCGCCGGCATCATCGGCGCTGGCGGCTTGCTCATTCGATTGATCACCAAACGCCAACTGGAACACAACAGTGCCACAATCCAACGCCTCGCTCCCACTTCCTCTTCGTTGGTCCAAAATGCCGTGCGGGGTTTCCTCGAACTGATCACGTTTCGTGCCGTGCAATCGGTCCAACGCAATTACCTCGCCCACACTCGTGAATTGTACACGGTGCACAGCCGTCAAATGGTGCTCGGCATCCTTCCTACACGGCTCTATGAATTGCTCGCCGTCACCGCGCTCTGCGGCATCATCATGCTCTCTTTGATTTGGGGCGAGACCGACGCGGCGTTTTTCGAAACCCTCTCTTTGCTCGGACTGAGTGCCTACCGCGTGATGCCAGCCATGGCAAGAGCCAATTCCCGCCTCATTGCCATGCGCGGCCAAATGCACTTGCTCGACGCCATGGAACACGCTGGGACGGCAAAGCACGATGGCACAAATGATCTGACCACAGAACGCATTGAATGGAAAGGCCCTGTAGAAATCCACGTGCGCAACCTCACCCTTGCTTACCAGGGCGGCGAGGCCGTAGTGGATGGGTTGAACACCGTCTTTGAATCCGGCCAAATCCACACCATCACGGGCGCATCAGGCTCCGGAAAAAGCACGTTGATCAGCGCTTTGC
>Ga0208964_1000165_pt1 | contig 37724 bp, 30 predicted proteins | sample AOAMet1_08_M0_20_2_FD_188227 | JGI IMG/M metagenome (GOLD analysis project Ga0208964, IMG submission 188227) | Ammonia-oxidizing marine microbial communities from Monterey Bay, California, USA - CAN11_08_M0_20 (SPAdes) | ecosystem: Environmental > Aquatic > Marine > Intertidal zone | place... | reverse complement strand
ACTGAAATTTCAGAGGAACCTATGGCTTCGAACGATGATGACCTGCTCGCCGGCATAACTGAGCTTGCTCCCCGGTTGCTCACCACGATGGAAGCCTTCGAACAGGTGCAGCGAAATATGCACCCCTCACGCCTCGACCAGATGGCGGAATTCATCTCGCCTTTTGCTGCTGACCTAACCCAAACATTTGATACCTTCCAGGCGCTCACCTTCCCGGAGCACCTCGCAAAGTTCGGCCAGCATCTTACCCAAGCCACGACTTATAGCCTGCGCGCTTGTGATGGCATCATAAACTCCGGCGGCGATACGTTAGCGGCGATGAAGGCCATGCGCGCGCAGGCACGCGCACAGGAGAAACTCTACCCAACAGCGAACATCCTGACACCTATCAGCCAATACTTTCTGGAACTGCCACAACGAGATAACCAGGCGCTTTTGGAGAAGCTCAACATAGACCGGCCGGGCGAAAAGGTAGGGATTTTGAATGCAGATAACGACAGGGATACCCGTGGTGGCTTCAGCTTGTACATTCCGGAGTATCTGGATAGTTCGCAACCTGCACCGCTGGTCATCGCCCTGCATGGTGGAACCGGCCATGGCCGCGACTTTATTTGGTCCTGGTTACGCGAAGCCCGCACGCGTGGTTTCATGTTGCTTTCCCCCACCTCTCAGCAAGATACCTGGTCACTGATGGGCGAAGAACTCGACCTACCTATTTTGTTACACATGGTTGAATTTGTCGCCAAGGACTTCGCTCTGGATCGACAACACATCCTGCTGACCGGCATGTCTGATGGCGGAACTTATACCCTGGTTGCAGGATTACAGGCAGAGAGCCCGTTTACGCATCTGGCACCTTTCTCAGGCGTGTTGCATCCAGAGGTCTCGATGAACGGCAATATCAAATATGCCAAAGACAGGAATATCTACCTGATTCACGGTACCCATGACTGGATGTTTCCCATCGAAACAGCCTATATGGCACAGTCTGAACTTGAAGCCGCGGGGGCTAACCTGACATTCAGACCCATAGAAGGACTGTCCCACACTTATGCAAGAACAGAGAACCAAGCAGTGCTGAGCTGGTTTCTAGGCTGAAGCCAGAAACTCGCGCGTGATCATCAGGAACTCATCCAACTGGTCATGGTGCAACCAGTGGCCCGCATCATTAATCTGGACATGTTGCGCATTCTGGAAATAACGCAGCGGATCCTCGCGGCTCTCCTGTGCAAACCATGACTCCGATCCGCTCACCAACAGCACCGGCTTATCTATACGTGACCAGAGTTCCCGGGACTGCTCACGATTGATCCCGAACGGGCTCATCACATGAGTGTAGTTATCAAACTTCCAACTGTATGAACCGTCTTCATTCTGGTTACTTCCATGGATAGTCAGATGGCGCGCCTGGTCTTCCCGCAGGTGGCTATTGGCTTCATGCATTCTTGTGTATGCATCTTCCAATGTATCGTAGCGCTTGGGTTGGCGACCCGAGGCCTTTCTGGTGTGGTCAATCCATTCACGCATTCGCTCGTGGACCGGGCGCTGCTCCATTTCCGCGGGAGGACCACCGGTTCCTTCAATGACCACCATTTTTTTAACATTCTCGGGGTAAACCCCGGCATACCTAAGTGCCACACTGCCACCCAGCGAATGGGCGATGATGGTTACCGGTGCCAGTTCTTGTTGATGAATCAATTGCGCAAGATCGTAAACATACTCACTGTGGCTATATGCTGCGCCATAAACCCACGCAGAATCGCCATGGCCCCTGAAATCCGGTGCAATAATGTGGTACTCGTCTCTAAGGGCCTGAGCGACCCAGTCCCAGTTATGGCAGTGATCCCGGTTCCCATGCACCAGCAGCATTGGCGGAGCGCCAGGATTTCCCCAATCCAGGTAGTGCAATCTCATCCGCTGCGAAAAGTAAGTGTGAGACGTCGGGCTGGCTTTGGTGCTCTCTTGATCCATGGGGAATTTCCTTTGCATTGTTCACTAAATCTGTAGCGCGCGGAGTATAGCACCGCGGCGCTTTTAGATTGCTACAATCGCGGTGGCATTAGCTACCCGGTGATCTAGAAAGTCACAAGATGTCTGTAACAGCAGGACCATCATCGTCACATTGCACTGAGCACTAGGCAATGAACACCGAGCAATGGACGCTATTGAACGCTATTGAACGCTATTGGGCGTATTGGGCGCTGGTTACAAAAAGCCCGGCAATAACAGCTCAGCGTTACTCTAATCCGGCAGCCCAAGTACCCTCTTGGCAATAATGTTTAACTGCACTTCGGAAGTACCACCTTCAATCGAGTTAGCTTTGGTTCGCAGCCATGCGCGAGTTTGCGTTAACTCATCCGCGTCAAAACCTTCACCTTCCCAGCCGAGCATCTGCGAACCCATCGCCGTTAACATTAGCTCATAACGTTTCTTGTTTTGCTCTGTACCGTACAATTTGAACATCGAGGACACAAAGCTCGGGGCCTTTGTGGACTGGCTTTCTTCAACGTTACGCTTCACTGTCAGGCCGAATGCGCGATCATCCATAGCGTGGGAGATAACATCATTGCGTAAACCGGCGTCAACAAGCCTTCCAGCGTCGACACCAATATACTGCTTGGCGATCTCGGCAACGGAACGACTCTTTTGCCCACCCCCACTACCGCCACCTATCATGGTTCTTTCGTATTGAAGAAGCCGCTTCGCCACAGTCCAGCCATCGTTGACCTGACCTATCACATTTCTACGCGATGCACGCGCGTCCTCAAAAAACGTCTCACAAAAAGGAGACATCCCACTGATCAACTTAATAGGCTTCACCGTCACGCCGGGCTGGTCCATCGTAAACAGGACGAATGTAATGCCATTATGCTTGGGGGCACTGGTGTCTGTGCGGACCAGACAGAATATCCAATCGGCATTGTCTGCACCGGAGGTCCATACCTTCTGACCATTGATCACAAACTCATCGCCCTCGACGACCGCACGAGTTTGAAGACTCGCCAGGTCGGAACCGGAATTTGGCTCACTATAGCCCTGACACCACCAGATTGAGCCATCCGCGATACTTGGCAAATGCTCAGCTTTCTGCTCATCGGTCCCGTATTCGAGCAATGCTGGCCCGATCATCGACAGGCCCATGCCTACAAGAGGCGGACGGGCGTTAATGCGAGACATTTCCTGTCGCAAAACCTGACTTTCCGCCGCAGACAGGCCTGCGCCCCCGTATTCGGTAGGCCAGATTGGGGCAGTAAAGCCTCGCGCTGCACACCGGTCCATCCAGATTTTGGTTTCCGGATTCCTGTACTTGATCCGGGTACCGCCACCAGGCATTTCATTGGCTGGCATTGGCGTTCGTATGGACTCCGGGCAATTTTCTTCGAGCCAGTTTCGAGTCTCTTCTCTAAATTCTTCTAACGACATTTTTAACCTATCACCCTAACTTTTAATTTTAACATTACCTTATTGATTCGCTATTGCTTCGATTTCAAATAAGGTGATTTCTGATCTTGTTCCAACCCGCATTACGGGCCCCCAGGTACCTGTACCCTGGGACACATACAATCTTGAACCGCCGAGCTGATACATTCCGGCAACACGATCAAAAACACGTTTTACGACCAAGTTGAATGGAAATATCTGGCCATCGTGAGTGTGACCGCTGATCATCAGATCAATGCCTGAAGCCTCGACGGCTTCAAGGCCTTGAGGCCGATGGTACAGTAAAACATTGAAGGCCTGTCTATCTAGTTCCATTTTGACAAGCTCTTGTTCAACCTGGCGCGCATCATCACTATCATCAATACCCAAAACCTGAACATCCTCTCGATGATGGATGGCACCACTACGCAGTGTGTTTACACCCAGCGCGCGCATCGTCGCCAGAATCTCATCCAGGTCCTCGTATCGCTCATGGTTACCAATAGTAAAATAAATTGGGCACTCCAGAGTACGAAGCGCTGCTAACTGTTCTTCAACTACGCCGCGAGCATCAATAAAATCGCCAGTAATACAAAGGAACTCAGGCTGCAAGGTATGCACCTTGCGGATCACTTGTTCAAGAAACGCTTCGCTGCGCGAACCAATGTGTACGTCCGTAATCTGCACAAATCGCAAAGGAGCTGTTAACAGGCTTGATTCAAAAGTGACTTTCTTAACGACGGTTGTCAGCGCAAAAAGGATACCGGCCAATGCAATGGTCATGGATATTCCGAGTACGATCACCGCAGCAGGCCAAACACCAACCAGTCCCAGCAGTACCGCAAATTCGAAAACCAACAACGTCATCAACAAAATTGGACTCAGGCCGAGTATAAAGTCAGCGACATGCCGCAGGCCCCTGGAAAGCGGCCGTTTAACGTCTCGCAGCAGCCAGCGGCTGACTATCTGGCTTGACGCGATCGGAATAAGCAGTAATGCGGTTACCAGCGGACTTAGATCCAGCCAACTACACAACCGAAGGACCGGGTAAACGAATAGGGGGATATGCAGAGCCAGGAAAATCGCAATAAAGGTCCGCATTCCCGACGGCCTTCTCTGGGGGCCGTTTGTTTTATCAGCAGAACTCATCCGACCTCGTTATCATCAACCAGGCTGATGACTTTCCAACCCGCGTCGGGTTGCCAGTCGTCAGCATCTGTTATCAGACGCAAGCGATCAGATGGGTCTATCGCAAACAAGATCAATGCCTTATCGGCATATTTGCTCAAATACTGTTCCAACCCAAATTCCAGCGTTAAGCCTGTTTCCTTGGTCACCCAATTGTCACGAAGGTGTCCTAACACCTGATTATGCGTCACGTCCTCTCCAAACAGGTGTTTACCTCGCAGGCGCTTACCGATGCGATGCTTTCCATTTTGTTGACCTTCCGCAGAAGTCGGCAGTTCATACAGATGCTCAGATCCAAACTCTCGCCTGTAATGCATTGCGGCCAGCACATCAAAGTTTGCGCGACCGGACAGACTGATCAAGTTTCCAATGCCCGACAAGTCAAGGTATCGGTCCGCATGGTCTGAGATAGGATTACCAAAATAAGTTTCAATGCCGTCCATACGAGCCTGACTAATGTGATCCCAATCACTATCAGCAATAACTACCCTCACACCATTTGCTGCCAGCGTTTGGGCAATCATTCTGCCAACCCTTCCGCCGCCAACAATCAGATATCCCGAAGGTGCAGGGTCACGAACACCGAGAAACACTGCCAGCGGTTTTGACGTAAGGCTTTGCAGCACTACCGTGCTGATGATCACCAGAAAGGCAAGTGGTACTAGCAGGTTCGCGCCAGGCGCGCCTTCCTGCTCTAATTTCAAGGCAAAAATCGCTGCTACCGCGGCACATACGATTCCCCGCGGCCCTATCCATGAGACAATTGCTTTCTCACTAAAGCTTAAATCGCTGCCGATCGATGAAACAAATACCGAAATAGGTCTAGCGATCAAAATAATGCCCGCTACCACAAGTATCGAGCCCCAACCTACAGCGACAAAACCGGCAAGGTCTATTCGCGCCGCCAGGACAATAAACAAGCCACTGATAAGAAGCAGTGATAGGCTCTCTTTAAAGTCCAGTATGTCGTCGACATCAACTCCACGTTGGTTCGCAACGATCATGCCGAATATAGTGACAGCGAGCAGCCCGGACTCGTGAAGCATAGTTTCGGACAGCGCAAAGGCAACGAACACCATTAACAAAGTAAAAGGGCTGCGCAGATATTCAGGCAACCAATGCTTCCTCAGGATATGGGACAGTCCGAACCCAAAGACGATGCCTACGCCAACACCGATTCCAATAACCTTCAAAAATAGCGCCAGGATATCTATGAAAACGTCGGAACTCTGGGAAGCGATATAAAAGTCAAATGCGAGTACGGCCAACAAAGCCCCAATGGGGTCTATGATAATTCCCTCCCATCGCAGGATATCGGCAACCCGCTTCACAGGCCGCACCGTACGTAGCATCGGCACAATAACCGTCGGCCCGGTCACCACGACCATAGCGCCAAAAAGAAATGCCATGTCATAGTCGAAGCCGATCGCCAGGTGCGCAATCACGCTGGTAATCACCCAGGTTATCAGCGCACCAATAGTTACCAGGTTCCTTACTGTGGTGCCGATTTCCTTCAACTCTGACAGCTTTAGCGTAAGTGCGCCTTCAAAAAGAATAACGGCAACGGACAAGGAAATAATCGGAAACAGCAAATCACCGAACAAGGCATCCGGGTTGACCAACCCGGCCACCGGACCGGCGAGAATACCAAAAACCAACAGGAACAGAATGGCTGGCAACCTGACTCGCCAGGCTGCCCATTGAGCCACTGCCGCGAGTAAACCGATGCCGGCAAGGGCAAGTAAAGGAGAAATACCGGGGCTTTCAATCACAAAAAACTACCTTAGTGAACTTCCGAGAATATCCCGGGCGATAATGTGGCGTTGCACTTCTGATGGTCCCTCACCAATCCTGCGGATTCTCATCTCTCGATACCAGCGTTCAAATGGAAAATCCTTCGTAACACCATATCCCCCATGGATCTGCATCGACCTGTCCACGACTCTCGATGCACCTTCTGTAGAGACCAGCTTCGCCATCGCTGCCTGTTTCCTGAAAGGCTCGCCCCTGTCTGCAAGGTCTGCCGCCTCAAGCGTCGCCCATTTGGCTTGCTGGATATCTATTTCATTATCGACCAGCATCCACTGAATCGACTGACGGGAGGATAAAGTCGCACCAAATGTCTCGCGAATCTTTGAGTACTCCAACGCCATTTCATGCGCTTTAATAGCGACGCCAATGCACCCGGCACTATAAGGGATACGTTGCCTGGACAAACGGTCATTTGCGATAGCAAAACCCTTGTTAACCTCACCCAATACATTCGCATGTGGCACCCGCATGTCTTCGAATTGCAACTCGGTCGCGTAATGTGCGGAACGCAGCGTGTGCACAATACGCCGGACATGAAACCCGGGGGTATCCGTGTCCACAATAAAACAAGTTACCCCTCCCCGCCCCTTGTCCGGAGATGTCCTCGCAAAAACCAACCCAAAGTCAGCACGGTCGGCACCCGAAATAAATATTTTTGATCCATTGATAACCCAGTCATCGCCGTCCCGTACAGCGCGAGTTTGAATCGCCCGTGCCGGATCAGACCCGCCGGATGGCTCCGTCAACCCGAAGAATCCCCGCTTCTCGCCACGCAGTGTCGGATACAGATAGTTTTCTTTCTGAACGTCACTGGATTCGAACAACTGTGCAAGACCAGCACCACCAAAAACCCCATAACAAGGCGCATACAAACCAGCCCGGTGCTGGGATATTTCCATCGAAATCAAGGTCTGGGTCACCATGTCTAGATCAGGCCCTCCATATTCCTTCGGAATGCCTAAACCAAAGAGCCCCATATCCTGCACTATCGCCTTTAGCCGACGCGAATCTTCTTCCGGCAGCTGATCCGTATCAGGGTCAAGGTTAATTTCAAGGGGCACTATTTCTTCGCGCACAAACCGGCGGACCATCCGCACGACCATGTCCTGTTCCTGGGTGAGTTGCAGTTGCAACCTTAGCCCCCCTCTTTTGTCTTTATTGGTATTGTTGGCACCGCTGTTACGGACAACCGTCCCAGGCCAGCGGTTTCCTTTGCTGTATTTTCTGTTGGATAAGCGCCATGGTCCGAAAAATGAACCATTAGCAATTCCCGGCAACGTGTTCGGTAAGCCATGTTTACCTCTATCCTAAAAAATGGCCACCTGCCCAGCCAGTTACCCAACTCTCCTTTCAAGCCAAACAGGCTTTGCCCACCGGCGAACCCAATATACACAACCTCACGGTTCTCGTTCGCCAATTGAAACACACCTAATTGACCAGGCAGTCTGGCGACTAATTCCGGATCCAGCGTTAACCAGGGTTTTTCGAGTCGAACACCCATTTTTCATCACATAAGTGTCTTAGAGACAGGGACGTTAACAGAGCAGTTATTAGATTGAAAACGCAATTGCCGGTAGTTTCCAAAGGGGGTATTTCCCGTTACAACGCACGCCAGACACACCACAAGGGCAGCCTGAATCCAGGGGTTTCAAAGTTCAATGAAAATGGGGCCTGGGGTGAACATACCATTGCTGGGCCACTGAACCCGAGTCGGTGGCAAGTTGGGTAACTTGCACTCACCTGGTCTCAATCCCGTGAGAACCCTTTAGCTCTGGAATAATTAGGGCCCCAATTATTCAAAAGGCTCTGCACCAAAACCAACTATCATGGCTTTGACTTCTTCGAGCATAACATCGAGTTCTGCCTCATCCGTTCCCCGCATGACCAGGTTGGTGCCATAACCTTCCTGTCTGTAAAACGGATAACTGCCCAGGTCGACTCCGGGATGCTGGTCCTGAATCTGTCCGAGTTGAACCGCCACCTGACCCTCGCTCAGGTAGGCGCCAATAGATCGCGATCGAACCGGATCACCGCCATTCAGTCGTTCTTTGGTCAACGTACTGGCCATCGCCTGCATCACCATTGGGACACCGGCCATGACATAGACATTCTCAATTTGGAAACCATGGGGACCAAACGTCGGGTTTTCGATCAGTACTGACCCTTCGGGAACACGCGCCATACGCATACGGGATGCCATCACCTCCGGCGGCGCTTCCCTTCTTTCAAGGATCTCGACAATCTCAGGGTGCATGTAAAGTTCCACACCGAACGCCCTGGCAATACAGTCGGCCGTAATATCATCGTGAGTCGGCCCAATACCCCCTGTTGTGAAAACATGATCGTAGGTCTGGCGACATTCATTCACGGTCGAGACAATCGTTTCCTCTACGTCCGGAATAACCCGGGCATGAACCAGCCGCACACCGACTTCGTTCAATGCGGTCGCCAGGTGCTGCAGGTTTGTATCCTGGGTTCTACCAGAGAGGATTTCATTGCCAATGATAATCAGGCAACCGGTAACGATTTTGGACATAGGGCTTCTACAACTTCAACGAACGGTAATAATAGAGCCCCCGGCGCTACTTGGCTATTCCTACCAGCATCTAATCGCCTACGCTGGCCGGAACACCAACCTTTTAGCGGATAATCATTCACCCGGTTTCAGGAGCACTACCCTATACTGCCGTCAGCCGCTTTGTTGATCTGACCAGAAAAACTCTATATAGATACACACCTTTTAATTTTGTCTATACCGACAGTGCATGGGAAGAGTACCAATTAAGATAACCTTTCCGTATAAACAGGGCCAAGACACACAAAGAACAACACAGATACGCTGTAAATTGGTGATGTCCGATACGGATTTAACCCGGGCATCACGGGAAAAACCTTAACAAGAGATTCGCTTCCATAATAAGGGCTCTATGAAAACCGCTTCTGAAGAACTTGATCACATCCTTATCCGGGGCGCCCGGGAACATAACCTGAAGTCTGTCGAAGTCAAAATTCCGAAGCGAAAACTGGTCGTATTGACGGGCGTCTCGGGCTCCGGTAAGTCTTCACTGGCCTTTGACACCCTGTATGCGGAAGGCCAAAGACGTTACGTGGAATCACTGTCTGCTTACGCGCGGCAGTTTCTAGGTCAGATGGAAAAACCGAAATATGACACCATTAGAGGTTTGTCGCCGACCATCTCCATCGAACAAAAAACCACCTCCCGAAACCCAAGATCCACTGTCGGCACTATCACCGAAATCTCCGATTACCTGCGGGTGCTCTACGCGCGGGTTGGGCATCAGCATTGCCACGAATGCGGTAAGCCGGTGCAGGGACAGACCGCCCAGCGTATTGCCCAGGAGCTACTGAAGAGGAAAGGCTCCCGTATTTATTTGTTAGTGCCTTTGCTTGTTAACCGCAAGGGCGAACATCGCGAAATGATCGAAGATGCGCGCCTGCAGGGTTTCGTTCGACTAAGAGTCGATGGCGAGTGGGTAAGAAGCGATGAAATCGAAGCGCTCGACAAGCGCAAAAAACACACGGTAGAGGCTGTCGTCGACAGAATCGTCATCAAACCTGATGTCGAAGAACGATTGACCGAAAGTGTCGAATCTGCACTTCGGTACGGCGCCGGCAGTTTAATTGCCGCCGAAGAAGGCTCGAAAGATCAATTATTTTCCGAGTCGTTTTCCTGCAGTCACTGCGGCATTTCGTTTCCTGCGCTGATGCCGCAATCGTTTTCATTTAACAGTCCCCAGGGTATGTGCCACGAGTGTAATGGTCTTGGTACACAGGTCGCCTTTGATCCGGACCTTGTCATTCCCGATAAAGACCTGACTTTAGAACAGGGCGCGCTGAAACCTGTCGGCATGATTGATGACGATAAAAAATCCATGGGTGCTGTGTTCCATCGGCAGATGTTCAAATACCTTAAGGTACCTTTGGATAAGCCCTGGCGAAAGCTCACAAAAAAACAACGGAAAACACTCCTTTTCGGCACCGGTGAGAAACGATACAAGATCAACTGGGGCAGCCATGGCACCAGCATGTCCCGATACGAGGGATTGCTGAATCGATTAATGCGACGATTTAGGAACACCCGTTCTGAAGGCATGAAACGCTGGTATTCGCAATATCTTGCGAACACACCCTGCCACACCTGTGATGGGGTCCGACTGCGCGCGGAAAGCGCCGCCGTTCGAGTCGGTGACGCGACCATCGTTGAGGTTTCCTCCTGGACGATAGACCGAACTTACCAGTTTTTTAACCACTTGAAATTGCCAGGCGCAGCCGCAGAGATAGCCGCCGAAGTGCTAAAGGAAATCTGTAACCGGTTGGGTTTCCTGAATTCAGTTGGGCTTTCTTACCTTTCGCTGGACCGGCTGGGGCCTTCTCTGAGTGGCGGGGAATCACAGCGTATTCGCCTCGCGTCGCAGGTAGGTTCTGAACTCAGCGGTGTTATTTACATTCTGGACGAACCCAGTATTGGCCTGCACCAGAGGGACAATGAAAAATTGTTGGCCACACTCTGCCGAATGAGAGATATCGGCAACACTGTTATTGTGGTTGAACACGACGAAGACACCATCCGCGCCGCTGATTTCGTCGTCGACTTCGGTCCTGCAGCAGGAGTTCTCGGTGGACAAATCGTACATGCCGGAACGCCAAAGAGCCTTGAGAAAAACAGACAGTCGATCACTGGCAACTACCTGTCAGAAAGAAGCCGAATTGAAATTGCTGATCAAAGGCGTGTCCCGGTCGGACACATTTCAGTCAAAGGTGCTGCAGCAAATAACCTGAAAAACATCGACGTGGACTTTCCATTAGGCATTATGACAGCGGTGACAGGCGTCTCCGGCGCGGGGAAATCAAGCCTTGTAAACGATATACTGCACCCAGCCCTTGCAAGGCAATTTCATCAATCCACACAAAAAGTAGGGGAGCACACACGCATTACCGGGCTTAAACAGCTGGATAAGGTGGTGGCAATCGACCAAAAACCTATCGGCAGAACCCCGCGCAGTAACCCTGTCACCTACATCAAGGTTTTTGACGAGATTCGCATGTTCTTCTCTCAGCTTCCCGGATCCCGAATGCGAGGGTACAAACCGGGCAGATTTTCTTTTAACGTCAAAGGCGGCCGGTGCGAAGACTGCCAGGGGGACGGTGTCCGCAAAATCGAGATGCATTTCCTGTCTGACGTTTATGTTAAGTGCGACGAATGTGACGGCAAGCGATTTAATGATGCAACGCTCGAAGTGAAATATAAGGGCAAATCAATTGCCGACATTTTGGAACTCACCGTGGCCGAAGCTGTTGAGCACTTTTCTGAACATCCACGAATCGTCAGCAAACTGCGACTGCTAGTGGACGTGGGACTAGACTACCTGCATATGGGGCAGCCCTCCTCAACCCTCTCCGGTGGCGAAGCACAAAGGATCAAACTCGCCAAAGAGCTCTCAAAGATAGCGACCGGCAAGACCTTCTACATTCTGGATGAACCAACGACCGGTCTGCACTTCGACGATGTGAAGAAGCTTCTAGGCGTACTGAATCGACTGGTTGATGCCGGTAATTCGGTCACCGTGATTGAACACAACCTTGACGTGATCAAAACTGCCGACTGGATTATTGACCTTGGTCCCGATGGCGGACCTGCTGGTGGGGAAATTCTCGCGGAAGGGACGCCGGAGACGGTTTCTGGCATCAGAAATTCTGATACTGGTAAATACCTCAAATCGATACTACCTGCCAGACGCCGAACTAAAACAGTCAGAGCAGTCTGATATCCGCGCTGAGGCTCATTATTACTGATAGAACGTGTTCCAAAAAACTCCTCAACACGTGACCTAGATGATTCCGTGTACTAGAGCTCAGCATCAATCGGCTGGTAAACGATTGTAATTACACAACAATAGGGACATCAGGCGAACATAGCATAACTGTTTACAATGGGTGCTCCTCTTTTGCAAAACAGGATAATTTAATTGTTATAATAATTGCAATAGTAAGAATGATTATATACATTCCCTTCAACCTTGAGGAGTTTCACATGTACGCCTCTAAGCTTCCTAAGTAAATGTCCAGGTCACACCAAAAGTGACCGTGATAATCGAACAACTGAATTCGGGGGAACAAAATGAATTTAACTAACAAACCTATGCGTTCCGGTGGCGTAATTAGCGCGATGATACTCGCGCTTACTTCGCTGCCAGTGGTGGTCTACGCCGCTGATAGAGAGATCGAAGAGATCATCGTCTCGGCTCGTCAAAAAGACGAAACACTGCAGGATGTACCAGTAACAGTTTCCGCCTTCTCTGGGGAAGATATGGCACGATACAATGTCCAAAACCTGGCAGATGTGTCCAATCTGGTACCAGCCTTCAATATTTACCAGGGCGGATCCGGCAATGGCTCCAACCTGTTTTTGCGCGGTATTGGCTCTAGCTCCATCAGCGCTGCGTTTGATCACTCCGTGGCTGTCGCCCTTGACGGTGTGGTCGCCAACACGGGCAGGATAATTGCCAACGCCTACCTGGACATGGGCCAGGTTGAGGTATTGAAAGGTCCACAGGCTCTTTATTTCGGAAAAAGTGCGACCGCGGGTGTGTTATCAGTCACCACGAATGATCCTGGTGATGAACTGGAAGTGATCGCATCAGCCGGCTACGAAAGCGAGACAGAAGCGACTTATGCAGAGCTCATCCTTTCCGGACCGATCACCGATACATTCGGCGCCCGATTGGCACTGGGTGTGATGGACACGGACAAACTGTTTGAGAATACATCGCCCTTTGCGGCTGCTCAGGACCTGACTGAGGAGTCGGAGAACCTTCGTCTGACTCTGTTGTGGGATCCTGCTGACAATCTGCAGATGCGGTTCAAGCTGAATGATTCTAATTACCAAAACGATGGTCCTGGTTCTATCACGGAACGGCGCTGCGTTGATGGTACCGCACAGGACAATTCGGGCGCATTTGTCGGACGGAGTCCAACATTACACGAGGACTGTGAAGTCAATGGAACAACATCTCGTGCGGATGCCTGGGCCCCCAGCTATGTGGGTGTGCCAGGTGGCAACGGCGGGGTACCTTACCTCGACCAGGATCTGCTGCTGGCTTCCCTCGAGATCAACTGGCAGTTTAGCGATACCCTCGAGCTGACCTCGGTTACCGGATGGCTGGATCAGGAAACCAACGACGTTGGCCAGTACTGCTACTGTTCGCCCAGCGACCCGGCTACCCAGGGAACACCGACTGAAGCACTCGGTTACTTTGCCTCCTGGTCGCAGAATATCTATGAAGGTTTCACCCAGGAATTCCGGTTGGCCAGCGACTTCGATGGTTCTTTCAATTTCATGGCAGGCTTCTTCTACGAGGATGCCCACCAGGAGTTCAATACTGACCAGTACGCTGTGAACATCACCCGGTTGTTAGGTCCGGATCCCATTACTGGTATCGGGTCAGACTGGCGGAAAGACCACACACTGGACTCGGAGACCTATTCGATTTTCCTTGCGGGTTATTGGGAACTCAGTGACACCATCGAAGTGACAGCGGGCGCCCGCTACACGGACGTGGAAAGAGAGGGCAAGATTGACATCGTCTCAATGCATCTTTTCGGTGAGTTGCTATTAGGCTTTCTGCCTGCCGGTAGCCAAATTGGGCCTCTCGAGTTCGAAGATGACAACATATCGCCTGAACTTGCTGTCACCTGGCATGCCAGCGATGAGTACACCTTCTATGCCGCCTACAAGGCTGGGTACAAGCCAGGTGGTGTAGACAACAGTGTTCTGCCCAGTGCATCGCTGGACCCGAATGCTGAGAGCTACGATTTCATTATCTATGAATCTGAGGAGGCAGACGGTTTTGAAGTTGGGATGAAGGCACTACTACTTGACGGTAGCCTGCGCCTCAATGCCACCATCTTTAACTATGTCTATGAAGACCTACAAGTTCAGCAGTTCGACTCCCAGGCCATTCAGTTCAATACGTTAAACGCCGGTGAATTGACCACTAGAGGGCTTGAGTTCGACGCCTTATGGTACCCCGATGTGGAGGGGCTCTCATTTCGTGCAGCCTGGGCCTTTACAGACACTGAGTACACCGATGACTTTTTCATAGGAGACAACAATCTCGACGGGGAAAAGCGTGAATATGTCCCTGATCTTGCGGGAAATGTAGGTGTCACCTGGGAAGTGCCTCTAAATGACAACTGGATGATGAGTTTTAGCGCAGATGCACGCTACAGCGACGACTACGTTACCGACTACCCGAACTGCGATGCGGGCGTTGGGGGTGCTGTGGGCTGCCAGGATGTATCCACCATCTGGTCACCAGGTTTCGCCTGGAAGCAGGACAGCTTCTGGATGTATGACGCATCGGTGCGGCTAATCTCGGATCGCTGGGAAATCGCACTTTCTGGCGTGAATCTCGACGATGAGCGGATTGTGTTCTCTGAAGGTGCTATCCCTGGGACCCAACCCGACTACAGCGGGAACGCAACGGCGCTCGAGGACAATGGTCGAGGGGTTAACCAGGGCCGTAAGATTACTCTGAGGGCAACGTTCCGACTCTAGGTAGTGTTCTGTTTCAATGGATTTGCTTGAAACGGAGGAAGTAACAAGAAAGGCCACCTAAAGGTGGCCTTTTTTTTTCCTGAATTTGTCAGTCCACGTTCCGATGAATTTTCCGAACTGTCGAGTTATTCATTAACTGTTGAATCTTCGGATTGTTTTGCAACGCTTCAAGGTCAAACGATTGAATGGCACGCATCAATTCGGGGTCGCTCAGCACGGCCTGCATGTCCGGATCATTTTGGAGCGCAAGAATACTCGCCATCATTCCTGGATCACTGGTAATCGAAGATTGCAGCGACTGTACAGCCGACTGGCTCGCCTGCTTCATGCTATTGAGCGAAGCCGAAGGTTGTGTCGATACGGCACCATGACTGATCGACTTCACCTGGTGTTGTTGCAAGGTGATGACACCCAGCGAATCAGTTTTAATCCTGTAGCTGCCTGATTGCAACGAGACCACTTCCCTGATCAGCACCAGGTGATGGCGAACTACAAAAAGTAGAACGCGTTACAAAAAATACTATAAACTGATTGACCTAAGAAATACCCTGAACTACAGTTGGGTCCGTCGGCCATCTATTCTAAGTGGTTGGACACCCATCAATAACGCCCTTGGGGGGAGATCAATGAAGTTATTTAAGAAAGCCATGACGCGTGCACTTGGCTTATCAGTTGCACTATTGTTAAGTGCTTCCGTCTACGCTGAATCCAGCGATGTTCTGGAAGAAATTATCGTAACAGCCCGACAACAATCAGAAACACTTCAGGATGTACCCGTGACGATTGCGGCACTGACTGAAGCAGACCTTGATCGATATAACATCACAAGTCTTGTTGACGCTGCCAAAATGGTACCAAACATGGTCATTGCACAAGGGGGATCCGGCAATGGTTCCAGCCTGCGGCTTCGTGGAATCGGGTCTAGCTCTATTTCTGCTGCATTTGACCACTCGGTTGCGATTAACCTCGACGGTGTCGTTGTTAACCGCGGACGGTTTATCCACAACTCATATCTGGATATGCGTCAGCTAGAGGTACTGAAAGGACCTCAGTCGCTCTACTTCGGTAAGAGCGCAACCGCAGGTGTCGTCTCAATTACAACGAATGACCCTGGTGATGAATTTGAATTCCAGTTGGGTGGCGGCATTGAAACAGAATACGACGGCACCTTTTACGAAATGGTCATCTCCGGCCCGATCTCAGATACCTTTGGTGCCCGTCTGGCCATCGGTGGGTCAAAGAACGACGAACTGTTCGAAAACTACTCCGCCACTAATGACCCAAACGCCGCAATTAATGGCGCCAGCAAGTACTACGGAGACGAATCAACTAACATGCGTCTAACGCTGGTCTGGGAACCTACCGACAACTTCAAAGCCAGATTAAAGTACAACTACTCGGAGTTTGACAATGAGGGCGGCGGTACAGCCTGGAGTGAAGAATTTTGCCCTGAAGGTGCCCACCAGCAGACTGTCGTGTTGGGCGCCGTGTTCTTCCAGGGCGTTGATGATTGCAAAATCAATGGTAATACATCCAAGATTGGTCTTAACCCAGCACTACGTGCTGGTTTACCCTTCGGCTATGACGATGGCCAACCGGGCCTTGAGCAAGAGACCGATTTCATTTCATTGCAAATGGACTGGGACATCAATGAAAACTACACGCTTACATCCATCACCGGCTGGGTAGATCTCGAGCACGTGGAACTCGACGATTACAGTTACGGCGCTGGTGTTTTCGGCGGGCTGCATAACAATCTTTATGAAAGTCTTTCTCAAGAATTTCGTATCAACAGCCACTATGATGGTGCCATTAACTTCCAGGCAGGTTTATTCATGCAGGAAATTGAGCAGGAGTTTGACGCCTATCAGTATGCTGCAAATATTGGACTCTTGGCGCCTGATCCCATCACCGGTAACGGATACGATTACAATAAACACCACTACCTGGATACGGACGTATTCTCGGCTTTTGTGGCTCTCTATTGGGATATCAATGATAGAACCGAGCTGACTGTCGGCGCTCGCTACACTGACGAAGAAAAGGATGGCAAAATCGAAATCCCTTACGTTCACCTGTTCTTGCAGGGCAGTTTCAGCGCTCCACCACTGATTGACGGACTCGAGTTTGAAGATGACAACATCTCTCCGGAAATTGCTATCAACTACTATCTAAATGATGACGTTAGCGTCTTCGCCGCCTATAAAGAAGGTTTCAAATCAGGAGGAATCGACAACAGCGCCCTACCCACAGCTTCATTAAGCCCTCCAGATGGTGATTTTGGATTTCTTGTCTACCAGTCTGAGGAAGCAGACGGCTTTGAAGTAGGTATGAAAGGAAACTTTCTCAACAACTCACTTCGACTCAATGCGACCATCTTCACTTATGAATACACGGACCTCCAAGTTCAGCTGTTCAATTCCACAGCGATTCAATTCTCGACATTCAACGCCTCAGCGCTTGAAACAGAGGGCTTAGAGTTTGATCTGCTTTGGAATACCAGCGTCGATGGTCTGACCATCAGGTCCGCGTGGGCATGGACTGACACGGGATACTCCGAGGATTTCATCAACGCAACCGGTGAAAATCTGAAAGGAGAAGACGGTGCTGGTAGTGCAGACATTACCGGTTATGTGGGCTTCACGTATGACGCTGAACTAACAGACAATTGGCGTTACAACGTGTCTGCTGATGCCCGTTTTACTGACGACTACGCTTGGACGGCAACCGTGAACCCGTTCATGCAAGATTCTTTCTGGGTCACAGATGCTGCCATTAATGTTTACTCTGCTGACGGTGCACACGAGTTCAGCCTGATCGCTCGAAACCTCACTGACGAGTACTACATTACGGGTGGAGGCGCGATCCCGGGTAGGGTTCCATCAAACAATACTGGAGCCAACACGCTCGACCAGGCGGCTACCACGCCCCTTGGGAGAACAATGACGCTGCGGTACAGGTTCTCAATGTAATTGTAGTTAATAGTGGAACAGAAAAAGGCGGCCATTGGCCGCCTTTTTTTATGAAGTCTTTCAATCCATGTCGTCCCTTCACACCCCCAATAGTCAGGTTGTCCATTGACCTGAACTAACAATCAGTTTGCAGGCTTATAAGCCTGCCTGTATGTTAAGTCGTTTTACGCAGACGTTATCAATGACCGAGGTTGTTCCCGAAGAGGTTCCCATTAGACCCGCAGCCACGGTCTTGCTGATCGATGATCGACCCGACCTTCAGGTCTTCATGATGAAGCGACACGCCAATACCGTCTTCGCCGGCGGCATGTGGGTGTTTCCGGGCGGTGCCGTAGACCATCAAGACGACGCGAGCTACTTTTCAAGTATCGCGACCCATCGAACGGACGGCGAAGCCTCAGAATTAATGAACCTGGAAAACGGTGGCCTTGCTTATTATATGGCAGCCATACGGGAAACCTTCGAAGAAGCTGGCGTACTACTCGCGCTAAACCAGGAGGACGAGTCGCCGCTTAATATCGCCGAGGCTTCCACGGCCAGATTCCAACAATATCGGGATCAACTTAACGCTGGAGAAATAGAACTCAAGACAATCCTCGAAAGAGAATCCTTAATGGCCGATATCGGGAAAATGCACTACATTGCAAGATGGGTTACCCCTCTCGGCTCACCGCGGCGGTTTGACGCCCGCTTTTTTATTGCCCGGATACCCCGGCTTCAAATCCCGGTCCATGACGATGGGGAACTGGTGAACTCGGTCTGGATGTCTCCCCGTGAAATCATTGAAAAAGCAGCGACGGATGAGATGGTATTGATGTCTCCGACGCTTCGAATGGTGAAGTCGCTAGCCGAATTCGAATCAGCGGACCAGGTGATAGCATCAGCCTCATCCAACCCAGAGGACCACCGTGTAAGAGTCCACAAAGACTCCGGCGTCATCGTGCTGCCAGGCGAAACCGGATACAACGACGCGCTCACCGACGTCGAAACCGGCTGGATGCGCCTGCGGCCTATATAAACAAGCCAGCCGCCTATATAAACAAGCCAGCGGCCTATATAAACAAGCCAGCGGCCTATATAAACAAGCCAGCGGCCTATATAAACAAGCCAGCGGCGTCTCTAAACAAGCCAGCAGTACACCGAAACAAAGCTGCGACAGGTTTCATTCCCCTGCTCCCTGTAAAAAATCATTCAAAGTCGTTCTCGAGCCGGGTCAGCCAATAGTCAGCGTCAAAGGACTCATTACCCAGCAGGTAGCGCCAGAACTTGATTCTATTGATGTACTCCAGACGTCCGGTGTCGAACTCAAACCAGGGCTCCGGTTCAGTCAGGATGGAATGAATAGGATCGCGGGTCCTTTCGTGACCAACCCAAAATATGGGCCTCTGCTGAAGGTGATCATCAGGAAGGTCTGACAAATCCCACAGGCGCACCTGCTTTTCAGTTGGGCACAGCCTGATCTTGAACATATACCGCAATTGGTCACTACGGTTAGCACCGCCGCCATGCCAAATGCCCATATGCATAATCAGCAGTGTACCGGCGGGACAGACCACATGCTGCTGACCGAGGATGTTCTGGTATCGACCAATACTCGCCTCACTCACACGGCGTAGATGAGACCCCGGAATAAAGCGGGTACCCCCCATCTCTACAGTGACTTCATGTGGGAAATACATTAATTGGATATCAAAGGCGCGCCGCGGGTCGATGGTAGAATCCTGGTGCGTATGCTGTGCCACTGGCGCATCACGCTTGTAATAGCTGGGTGGAAAAGTGATATGCAGAAAATGATGGTCCAGCACCGGCTTGCTGCCAACCAACGACGCAACGGCGCCAGCGACGACAGGAAGTGCAAGTAACCGTGAGACGGCACTTTCTGCAGGATATGCGTTCGCCAGCGATATCCCGGCTGGCACGACAGGTACCGAGCCACGCTGCATGATACTGGCGTAATGTGCCTCCGGTGATGCAACATCCCCTTCTGTGACATCTCCGAGTTCTGCCAGAAACTGTTGATTGACCTCTTCCGGAACCACGCCATCAAACCGGAGAAAGCCCCGGGCAGAAAAAGTCGCCATCTGTCTAGAATTGAGCAAAGTCACGAATCATCCTCCACAAGTTTTTCAAAGAAGAATTCATACTTCAGGTAGTCAGTCTGGAATTCCGAGCCCTGCGCATGCGTTACAAGCGGGCTGGCCTGAATCAGTCGCCAACCATCGCGAAGTGCATGGAGACCCGTCTTATAGGGCACCTCGGCCTGATCCCCAGACATATGGCTCGTTTTACCAGTGCCATCGTAAAAAGCCCACGCGACCACACCGGTGTCCAGGGCTGAGCTTTTCAGGTACAACACCATGACCTGTTGTCGAATAGACATTCACGATACTCATTAAAAAACCCAACCATATCATTGATTTAGCACTGGAATGGACTGCAAGCAATCCAGGTCTAATTCAAGACCTGACACTAATTGATTGAAAATGGAGGAAATCATGAATATAATGGAGGTTATTCCATATTGTGCAATGCATCACCATGGCGAGACTGGACCCTATTACCAGCCTGACAAGAACAGACCTGATCATGTTGGGCGCTCTGGCGCTTTCAATATCAGCATCAGCGCTGGCCCCTGGTGTCCGCAATTCATTTGAATCAATGGCTTACGCCTCTCCCGCACAATCGGTCGATACCCTATCGACTCATCAGGCGGCCATCACCGATCAGGTGGACACCACAGATCAGATAAACACCACAGATCAGATAGACATCACAGAAGTTTCAAACATCGCATCCGAAATCCTGCCGAACTCGGAGGTAGAAAGTAGATCCTACCCGTCCACACTGCCCGATTTTGCTGCCATCAATGATGTCAGTACAAAAAAGCAGACGTTTTTCAGCTACATGTTGCCAAAGATCCGCCAGGCAAACGACAAGATACTCGCCAACCGCCGTCTGCTGCTGATGATCCGCGACGATCTAGCAACCGGCGACGCACTTGACGAGGATGACGTTCAGTTTGTCAGCTCGTTAAAGGCTCGCTACAAGATCAAGCAAAAAACCAGCCTGCGCTCCACCATTGACGATTTGTTGATCAGGGTGGACGTGGTTCCCGAATCCCTGGTACTGGCACAGGCCGCCAACGAGTCGGGTTGGGGAACCTCAAGGTTTGCCAAACAGGCAAACAACCTGTTCGGCGTCTGGTGCTTCAGCAAAGGCTGCGGACTAACGCCAAAAAATCGCGACGAGGGTCTTAATCACGAGGTGGCAAAGTACGAGTCGGTTCAAGAAGGCATCATTGCCTATGTTCACACCATTAATACCAACCCGGCATATATCCAATTACGGCATATTCGGGCGACCACACGATCAGAGGAACATCACTTCAGCGGACACGCTCTTGCAGAAGGGCTCCTGAAATACTCAAGTCGCGGCATCGACTATGTTCGTGACATTCAACAACTGATCAGAGTAAACGATCTGCAGAAATATACCCTGCCACTGCAGGCATAGAGCCCTTCTTGCTGTATCACGTTTTTCATATCAAAGATGTTTCCAGGCCTGGTTCGGCACATCTCGTCAAACTGGCGAACGACGATTTAACCAAACAGATACACGCAGCGGGTCATGGCGTTTTTGGAATCTTTGCCTCACTCTTTGGCCTGGCCAGCAACGAGGTTTACCTCGTCACCTTTGGCGAAACCCAGACATCACTCTCGTTCCCTGATGACGTGCAACTTCTCTCCACTCATTTATTTAATCCCACTCTACGTCCACTGGATCATCAAGCCAGAACAAGAGCGGGCATCTATGTCTTTCGATGGTTCAGTGTTTTGCCTGACGCTGTCGATGAAATTATCCAACTTTCCTACGATGCCTGGCCAGCTTTCGAGGGGAGTTTTGAAACCGAGGTGCAGGGGTTGTTCGTTGAGGCAACCGGACAACCTTCACAAATGCTACTGATCACCTGGTACAAAAACTTAAGCGCCTGGGAAGAATCGAGACATCCCCCCAAAGACGCCCGCGAGAATTTCCTACGCAGGCATCAGCTCACCTTAAATGCCAAACCGATCGCAACCATGCTCACTATGCCCGAGAGTCAGAGCCAACTGGTATCACACTCTTAAGCGGCATCCAGATAGAGCAATCGCCACAGGGTTGCCGCGACAAGCGCATGATCGATGGCGCCACTTTGTAAAAGTTCAGGCAGGTCTTTCATCGGAACCAATTTGACTTCGGTGTGCTCCGTCGAAGTGTTGGCAATTTCACCGATCGCTTGGCACTGCCTTGCAACATATGTATGAAGCTTATTGGGAAACAGTGCCGGGTTTGGGTTCAGCACGCCAAGTGACTCTACACTGCCTGCCTGATACCCTGATTCTTCCATGCATTCACGAACCGCAGCCACCTGGGGGTCCTCTCCTGGGTCGACCATACCGCCTGGGATTTCCAACGATATCGCCTCGCTCCCATGGCGAAATTGACGAACGAAAACCACTTCATCATCCACCGTAATCGGCACGATATTGACCCAGTCCGCCGAATCAATAAAAAAGAAATTATGTTCATTTCCCGTTCGAGGGGAAATCGAAGCCGACTCATTGACAGTAAACACCCGACAGTCAACGAGCTTCCTGCTCGCCTTTCTTATCCAGGGGCGTATTTCACTCATTTAATGGCCCTTGAAGCTAGGCGCACGTCGTTCAAGAAACGACGCCACACCTTCCTTGTGATCTTCAGACTTAAAACACTCTGCCAGTGCCGTGGTGTGGTTAACCATGTGCTCACCGACATTCGAACCCAGGCCTTCGTAAACCAATGCTTTAATACGCTGGTGAGAAAAGGGCGAGCCCTTCAAAATCGCGTCCGTCAGTTGCTTTGTTTTATCCTCGAGCTCTTCCGGCTCAAATACGCCGGAAATAAATTTGAGTTCATGCGCTTCCGCCGCTGAAATAAACTCACCGGAGTACAGCAACCACAGCGCCTGCGAGGTTCCAACAAGCTTCGGCAACAACCAGCTCCCGGCGCCAGTATCAGGGACCAACCCTCGATGGGAAAAGTTCCAGGCAAAGCGTGCCCGGTTGGAGGCTATCCTGATATCACACTGTGATGCGAACTCGGCCCCCATACCTACGGCAGGACCATCCACAACACCAATCACAGGTTTAGGACACTCAACGATAGGCCACCATTTACCTCTCTCCTCTGCGGAACCGCGAAGGCCCCGCTCTTCCCCCGGTATAGAAGACAGGTCTGACAGATCAGTTCCTGCGCAGAAAGCCCCGCCGGTTCCTTTCAGCACCACCACACGCGCGTCGTCATCTTCTCCGGCCCGAGAAAATGCCGCGATAAAGTCACCTAGCATCGCAAAGCCCATCGCATTCTTTTTCTCGGGGCGATTAATCGTAATGGTACAAACCCCATCAGCGACGTCATACAAAATCCACTCACTCATCATCAGCTCAATCCGTCAACAGGTATTGCCGCACCGTGCACTGCAATCGCGGCGTCAGAGGCCAGAAACCCTATCACACTGGCCAGCTGAGACGGAGGAACCCACTTGCCATGGTCCGCTTCGGGCATGTCTTCCCTGTTCCTGAGTGTGTCAATCGTACCCGGCATAATGCAATTGACATTAATTTGCTGCTCTCGCAATTCAGCGGCCATAGCTTCAGTGAGTCTCATTACCGCGGCCTTCGACGCTGTGTAAACACCCATATTTGCAAAACCCTGGGTCGCTGCCTTGGCAGCAATATTAACAATTTTGCCGTTACCCTGCTGTTGCATATGTGGGACGACTACACTGCTGGTGTTAACGATAGAGCGGGTGTTGAGGTTAAACAAAAAGTCCCAGGTAGAATCCGAGGTCTCGTGAACCGCCTCTCCCATTAAAAACCCCCCAGCAATGTTACACAGGACATCAATTCGTCCCAGATCATCAATGACCTTTGATAGTACCAGCTGACAACTATTGCGACTGGTTAGATCAACTTCCTGGTATTGATGCATAGAATCTTTCACAGGATAGGCTGAATCCAGCAACTCATGACTGTAGTCCAGGGCAACGACGCGCGCGCCACCTGTCGCAAAATACTCAAATACCGCGCGACCTAACGCGCCTGCGGCCCCCGTGACCACCACAACCTTACCTGCAAACACGGCTTACTCCTTTTTATTAAACAACCAGCATTATAACGAGTTCTTCCATATTTGACCTGTGCGTTACGAGCCTTTACGGTAGCGCTTGTCCTTTTAAGCTGGAAACAACGTGGAATCAGTCAAAACATTTTGCCGGGTATGCGAACCCTCATGTGGACTTGTCGCAGAAGTCGATAGCAATGAAATCGTTTCTCTGAAACCGGATAAGTCACACCCGGTAACCAAGGGTTTTGCATGCCACAAGGGAATCGCCACGCTTGAGATTCACAAGGACCCCGACAGGCTGAATTATCCTGCACGTCGATCGCCTGAGGGCGGCCTTGAGCGAGTCTCCTGGGATACTGCAGCCAATGAAATTGCAGCACGAATCGCCACATTGAAACAAAAGTACGGTCCTGGAGCAGTTGCCTCCTATACGGGCAACCCGCTGGCATTTAACTCACTGGCAGGACCTGCTATCGGTTCGTTTTTGCTTAACAATGAAGTTCGCCGAAATTTTTCCTCCGGGACCCAGGACTGCGCCAATAAATTCGCGGCATCAGAGGCCGTATTTGGATCCAGCACCATCCATCCCATACCCGACATCGATAACACTGATTTCTTGCTTATCTTTGGCGCAAACCCCCGGGTTTCCCACATGAGTTTTATCTCTATTGCCGACCCAATGGAGAGCCTGCGAGCCGCTTCGAAAAGAGGTGCAGATATTCGTTTCGTCGACCCTCGCCACAACGAATCGATTAAAGGAATCGGGACCCATGTACCCGTCAAGCCGGATACCGATGTTTACCTGATGGCAGCTATTCTGCACCATCTGTTTGATCAGAACATGGTCAATCACGAGTACATCCAAGATCACGCAGATCACATAGAGGGACTCCGGTCTTTCATCAAAGAGTACAGCCCGCAGCAGGTTTCCCGTGTGGTTGGCATCAGCGCGCAATCGATAGCGGCATTGGCGGATGACATCGGCGCAGCAAAAAGCGCTGCCTTCTACATGTCTACCGGCGTCAACATGGGGCGACAGGGCTCGCTCGCCTACTGGCTGCTTTTTATGCTTAGTGTCGTAACAGGCAATCTGGACAAGCCCGGCGGAAATGTTTACTCGCGAGGCTTTTATCCAGCAGCAAAAGCCGGACGGATGCAGGGTGAAGTTAAATATGAGCCAACCCCACTTGGCGATGTGCGAAAAATTCGTGGTTCACTACCCGGTAACCTCATGGCGGATATGATTCTTGGCGAAGATAACCCCATCAAAGGGCTGATTGTGATCTCTGGTAATCCGATTCTATCCATGGGTTCCGGGGAGAAACTCCAAAGGGCATTCGAGCAGCTCGAATTCGTCATGGTGATTGATATCTATCCTTCCGCCACCTCTGAATACGCTGACTATGTTCTGCCGGCAACCGATATGTTTGAACGCGCAGACATCAATATCTGTGGCCTGGGGATGCAGAAAGAACCTTTCATCCAATATACAGATTTCATCGTGCCGCCCAAGGCAGAAAGACGACCTGAATGGTGGATTCTGAGGCAGATTGAAATGGCCCAGGGTTTCGCAACGGAAAATCGCGAGCTAGAAGATTACCAGGGTGCCATCGATGAACTCGGGTTGTTCAGCCGATTTGATCATATGTTGCGACAATCTAACCTCAGCATTGATGAAGTCAGGTCCTCGGGCACGGTGGTATTGAACCCCGTTGCACCGGGCAAATTTTTTAGCAACATTATTCAGACTGAAAGCTCTCGTGTGGACTGTATGCCCGCGTCTTTCGATGAGGCCATTGGCCGATGCCGAGAGCTATTCGATGAACTCGGCAATGAACCTGAAGACCAGCTCAAAATGATTTCCCGGCGCACCAATTACATGTTCAACAGCTGGTTTCACAATGTACCGTCCCTTAAGAGGCCAAACCACCAGAATAACCCGCTATACGTTCACCCGGATGATGCCAGGGCAAGAAACCTGGGCGAGGGTTCCATGGTGACGGTGAGAAATGAGTTTGGGGAGATCAAAACAGTGGTTGCACTGGACGAGACTCTCAAGCCAGGCACTGTTGCTATTACTCACGGCTGGGGTTACCCAGGGAAAACCATGAAGACAGCAGCGAAATTTGCAGGTTCAAACGCTAACGACCTGTTGCCAACGGGCCCAGGGTCGTTCGAAAAGATCAGCAATCAGTCATTTATGACTGGCATAAAAGTTGCCGTTGAAGCCAAATGATCGAATAAAGCCAGCTGATCAAAAGCGGGCTAACCGGTGCCGAAGACCGCCTTGAAAATATAAAAGAAGATGATCGCAAGTACCGCACCAGCGGGCAGTGTAACCAGCCATGAAAGGAAAATGGTACCAACAACACGAAGATTAAGCGCATGCAGCCCTTTGGCCAGGCCAACTCCCAGGACACCACCAACCAGCGTATGGGTTGTACTGACGGGTAAACTATAAGCTGAAGCCAGAACTACGGTCGTTGCCGCAGCAAGCTCCGCAGCGAAGCCACTGCTGGGGGTCAGCTCTGTGATATGCGTACCAATCGTTCGCATTACCCGATAGCCATAGACGGCAAGACCTGCAACGATACCTGCCCCACCAAGAAAAAGTATCCAGCTCGGCATTCTAGCTTTTTGAACAACATCGCCCCCAGATTCAATAATGCTGTTGACCGCAGCAAGCGGCCCAATCGCATTCGCGACATCGTTTGATCCATGAGCAAAAGCCATGGCGCAGGCGGTGAACAACATCAGCACACCAAACATACGCTCTATATTCACAATGTCATGGTTCAAAGAGGCGACTACCCGTTTGATCCTGGTCAATGCCACAATACCAATCAGGCAGACCAGACCTGCAACAACCATTGAATACAATATTGACTGTTGAAAGGTCAGGTCCAGCCCTACGTGCTTGAGTCCCTTTACCATCGTCACCATCGAAATCACAAATCCGACCAGGAAGATGTAAAAGGGAATAACCCGTTTGGCAGCAGCAAAGGGGTCTTTCGTGTCAAAGACGAAACGTCGAACGCTCATATACAAAAAGAAGGCAACAGTACCTGCTAGCACCGGAGATACCACCCAACTGGCAGCAATGTTTCCTACCTTCCCCCAGTTAACCGCGTCAACGGAAATGCCGACCGACGCAAAACCAACAATTGCACCGACAATGCTATGCGTTGTTGATACTGGCCAGCCGTAGGTCGTCGCAACAAAAAGCCAGATGCCAGCCGCCAGCAACGCAGACATCATCCCATACACCAGGAGTTCCGGTTCACTGGAAAGTAATTCCGGATCTATGATGCCTTTCCGAATGGTAGACGTCACTTCTCCGCCCGCCAGATAGGCACCTGCAAACTCGAAGACCATTGCAATGAGTATTGCCTGCTTAATGGTGATTGCCTTGGCTCCAACCGATGTCCCCATGGCATTGGCAACATCGTTAGCACCGACACCCCAGGCCATAAAGAAACCAAAACAAACTGTCAGGATCAGCAGAGTGCTGCCAAATTCTTCTATAACGCCCATCTGCGTTCCCTAACTTGCTATTAAATACATCATTCGATTGCCAACCGTCTGAGCATCGTCGGCGATGTCCCCAATCTGGTCGATAACCCGGTACAAAAAAATCACGCTGACGGGGTTCAGGTCTGCTTCATGATCAAACAAAGCTCGCCTGAGCTTCACTTGCAAAACATCAGACTTATGCTCCGCGTCGTCAAGTTCTTCGAGCATCTTCTCTACCAACTCTATTTCCCGACCACTGAACCCCGTGGTGACAAGATCACTTAACTGAGCCGTGACTTTCCGAGCGAGGCTCACTGCATCCAGACTTGCTTTGACAAATTCTGTCAAAGCTGGATTCACTTGATCTGGAAACTTCATTTTTCGGCCCAGCATCAATCCTGCAATATCTTTCGCGCCATTGGCAATTCGATCCTGAACCTGGACGATTTCCAGCAAATGTTGGCGTGACACGGGCAGGAAGAGGCTTCTTGGCAGGTTCAGCCTGACCTTCTTTTTCAATTCGTCCGCATCGCCTTCAAGGTCAGAAACCGAACGATACCGTTTTTCAGCATCTGCCCAATCAGAGCCAGACACAGCCTCAAAGAAGGGAACCAAACCAAGCACACAACGCTCACATGTCTCCATATGTTCCTTGATAGGAGATATCGGGGAGCGACCAAACAGCCGGGAGAATAGCGGGGTTTTTGACACGGTTTCGCTCTGCGCTGGTGGCGTTGTTCAAGAAGTGTGAATGTTAAGCTAAAGTCACGAAATAGCGAATACCCAAAATATAAATTTCGTGTAAAGAAGATGCAGGAACTGCCCCCTAATTTGTGATATAAAACCCGACCTATGGATTCCCAGCCAAATAACCGCCGACGAACGTACATGGACGCGGCAGCCGTCGTGCTATCCGGCGTGTGCCTGCTGCATTGCCTGGCACTTCCGGTCGCACTGACCGTTCTGCCGATCGTCAATGTTACTCTGCTCGATGAGTCAACCTTTCATCTGATCATGATGGCTGTAATTCTGCCAATCAGCATCATTGCGTTAACCATTGGGTGCCGCCAACACAAGGATAAACTGACCCTGGTTCTTGGCAGCGTTGGTTTGGGGATATTGACCATCACTGCCATCTTCGGCCACGAACTGCTAGGCCTCACAGGTGAGCGAATTGTCACCTCGATCGGCGGGCTTATACTCGCTGCTGCACATATCCAGAACTATCTCTGCTGTCGCAACGACAATTGCGTACACGAACACTAGGCCAGCCCTGGGCGAACCATGAACAGCCTTGAATAGCGACTACCAGATTGATCAACCAGCCGGTCCGATCGGTGCCAATATCAGCGGTATTGATCTCAATAATATTAATTCAACGGCCGTCGACTTTATCCGCAAAGCATTAAGTGAACATGTTGTCCTGTTTTTTAGGGATCAGGCTTTGGACGCGGCAAGCCTTCTTGAACTGGCCTCGAAATTCGGCTCTCCTGTACCCTACCCTTTTGTAAAAGGGTTATCCGGTTTTCCTGAGGTCGTCGAAGTCATCAAAAGACCTGAAGACACGCTCAATTTTGGGGGAGTCTGGCATTCAGACACAGCCTATCTGGAAACACCGGCAATGGGTGCCCTCTTGTATGGCGTCGACATACCCAAGCGAGGCGGCGACACCCTGTTTACCAACATGTACAACGTATTCGATTCGCTTTCGACAGGCATGCAAAGTTTCCTTGGATCGAAGATGGCGATAAACGATGCGGATAACGAAGCCATCAGGGCCACGCGCCCGGGATCCACTAAAAAAGGACTACTCGCTACGCACCCGGTTGTAAGAACGCACCCCGTGACTAAAAGACCACTGCTCTATATTAACAAAGCTCACACCACCCGGTTTGCCGGCATGTCTGAATCCGAGAGTGCACCGATACTGAATTTCCTGTTCGAGCGAATCATGCAACCGGAGTTTTCATGCCGATTTCAATGGCAGCGCGGCAGCCTGGCATTTTGGGACAACCGGGCATGCCAGCACTATCCTCTGAATGACTACCAGGGAGAATTAAGAAAAATGCTTCGCGTGAGCCTTGCCGGAGACAAACCGCGCTAGCCATCACAATGTAAGGTTACCGGCACCATCAACGCGAGCCGCTCTGCCGCAATATTCAGTGACCTGCATATCCTGCAGGACGTCGGGATCCGAAGAATTAGCCCAGGTTCGCTCCCCATTGGGCGTTAAACACGCAAAATGACCAACCGCGGGTTCGTCATCCGAGAACATGACCGTATAGGATTCGATAGTCACATCACCGTCATGATCCACCAACCATTTCCTGGTGGGGCACGCATCAACTTCTGCCTGAAGGTTCTCGTGCTTGTAATCGCCTTTCGGCGCTTCGGTAGAATAGACGCCAAATGCGTGCTTCGTCAGGAAACCACCATTTGCCGTCACAAACCCTTTCTTGCCTGGATTATCTCTTAATAACTCAACCATTCTGGCAATAGAGTGCATCACGTAATTGTTGAGCGGACCGCCCCCGAAAGTTAACCCACCTGTAACCGTGAGCTCTCTGTCTAATGACAACCCCAGTTCCGCCGCTGCCACCTGAACAGCAACCGGAAAACAGCTGTAAACATCGACGAAGTCCAAATCGTCAACATGGAGCCCTGCCAGTTCAAGCGCTCGCTGACCCGCGATTCGGATAGCGGGAGAAGAATAAAGGTTATCGCGTTCCGACACAGTATAAGTATCGTGAGCATCGGTGCCGACCCAAGGATAGACCCAAAGGCTTTCATCTACCCCCAGTTCTCTGGCCTTGGCAACACTGCACACAATAATTGCCGACGCCATATCAACTGAATTATTGGAGTTCATCAATTTTGGATAGGGAAAACTCACCATTCGATTTATCTTGCTGGGCGTACGAATAGCGCTCGCGTCCACCGCTTCACGAATCCACGCATGAGGGTTGCGCGCAGCCACCTGACTAAACCCCGCCCACATCGTTGAAACTTTCACCTGATGTTCCTCGATTGTCTCACCCTGGTGGTGGCGGAGCGCATTCTCAAATATCGGGTAGATTTGGATAGGTTGGCGAATACTTCTGGCCATCTCAGCTTCGCCACTCATGGGTTCTTCCTGACCGATTAATCGATCATATTCACCATGGGTTTCCTTCACCGACAGTTCCTGGCTATTTTTTCTCGCTTTGGCAAGTGAGTTACCGATCTCTGCGCCCGTCAGCAACACCAGTGATTTTGCTCCGTTGGCAATGTCCACAGCGGTAGCGTTAAGCGCACTCTGGACCATATTGCCGCCGTAGCACGTACCCACCAGTTCCGCATTGCTGCAGCCTATTTTCTCTGCCACATACCCGGCAGGTTGCTGGTACTTCCACCATCCGCGAATCACACGAACTGACTCCACTTCTTCGAGCAGCCCTGGCTTTCCACAATCTTCGGCGGCCTTGATCGCTGCTTCCACCATTAAGTCAATCGGCTCTTTTGCATCGTTAAGGTCGGTGACTCGTTGGAGTATTTGCGAGACACCAATAATGACGGGCATGTTAGGATTCACTGTATTTCCTTTTTCAGTATTTGTATTCGGGGTTATCTATCCGGTCCGGTATTCTGCCACAGATCGGCCAGGACAAAACTGAACCGGTCGGGAAATGATAAGGAAGCATTAGTCATGAAAATTGCAGTTACAGCCTGGAAGTTTGGAACCCAGGGGCTTGCCAAGGAACTCGCCGAACAGGGCGAGATCGCGGAATCACTGGGATTTGATTCCTTCTGGTTGCCGGAAAATCACTTTACCGGACCCACCGCCTTGCCTGCGCCACTGATGCTGCTTGCGGCGGTCGCCGCACGAACCAGTAAAATCAAACTAGGGACAACTTCTTACCTGTTGCCCATCAGGAATCCAATACTGGCTGCTGAAGAAGTCGCGGTTCTCGATCGCCTTTCCGACGGCCGCGTCATTCTTGGAATCGGCCGCGGGTTTCAGCCATCCATGTTCAAACCCTTTGGCATTCCCACCAGCGAAAAACGTAAACGATTCAAGTCCAATCTGGAACTCATGATCAACGCATGGACCGGGGAACCAATCGCGCAATTTGAAGGCAATGACATCACACTATCCCCCTTACCTGTGCAGCAGCCGCACCCCCCTCTTTGGGTGGCTGCTTTCGGGCCTCTGGCCATCAAACAGGCCGGCACTCTGGGACTGCCTTATATCGCCTCGCCGGTAGAAACTCTTTCGAGTCTCAGGGAAAACATTCTTGCGCATCAGGGCCACGTACGTGACACAGGTCATCCCCCTGTGGAAGTCATTCCTGTCATGCGGACCGTATTTGTCACCGACAAGCCGTCCCTTGAAAACCAGGTCAGGGAATCACTGAATCTCGAAGTAGCCAGCAGATTCCGCGATACCGCAACCAGCGTTGATGAATGGGCAATCGTCGGAGACAGCATTGCCATTAAGGATAAACTTACGCAATACCGGGAAACACTGGGGCTGAACTACCTGATCGCCCGGGGCAGAATCCAGGGTGTCGATAACGACGACCAGGTTCGCTCACACGAGCTGCTGCTCAAGGCCGCCAGTTAACAATTTCTAGTTAACAATTTTGATCAGCTGACCATTTTCTGGCTGACCATTAGGATAAAGTCCATTCATCACTCGCAGGGTGTCTAGCGCGTAATTCGTAATGGGCGATTCCTCTGCCAACTGTTCCATCGTCGTGTCCTCTTCTGCTCGGACTACCTGCACAGTCGGCGTTTTCGCGCCCTGGAAATCCTCCCGAGACATCCGATCAAAACTAAAAATACTGGCGATATAGTTCCTGTCGTCGGCAATTTTACGCAGGTCATACTTCCCCGCGCCGCGAAGAATGTAAGCCAGGCGCTTTCTTTCATCAAAGATGACCGCAAAACGAACAGGCCTGGGCCCATAGGCAGAGTCGGCCTTATCCGCGATCCCAAGGTATGCCGGCATACCGTCAATCGTGATTTCGCGCCCCTCTCGAACGTTCAACCCCAGTTGTTCCTTCGCAAAACCGGCGGGGGTCGCACCCCGCGCCAACCTGGCGGTGGTGATGGTAAAGCTAGATTCTCCGACCTGATTGACGACCATCACCCCCTGGCGAAGCGTTTCGAAACGCCACGACTCCGGAAAATTAAATTTGATACCCAGCTTGGGATGATAAAAAGTGTTCTTTCGGACCACACCTACCTGTCTTGATTTCCCGTAGGCGAGTCCATTGAGTTTCTCAAGGAACTCGTCGGCCTTGATAAACTCATCGTAATCACGAAGGAGTTTTTCAGATGCGCTAATCGCATTTTTATAGCGTGTGTCGTTATCAGGGTGGCTGGAGGTTCCGTGAGAGACTCTTGGTTCCCTTTTTTCTTTCCTGGCCTGGGAGATTTCAATCCGATCTTTAGCCTTGAGTATTTCTATGGTGTTTAACATGGCGCTCGGCGAGTACCCGGCTTTCGCCATGTACTGAGCACCCACCTCATCAGCGTCTAGCTCAAACTCCCGGCTGTATCCCAACAGGTAAGCCCCGCCAAAGACATTTCCCAACTCATAGAGCCCCGGTTGACCAGTACCTACAGCCAATACTGTGTTCAAAACGCTAATTCCCTTTCCCCGCGTTTGGCGCCGCAACGCGTGTTTTTCTGTGACATGTGCAATCTCATGTCCCAGAACTGCGGCCAGTTCTGATTCCGAATTCATATGCAAAAGCATGCCACGTGTCACGTAAATGAACCCCCCAGGCAAGGCGAACGCATTGATCAGGTCATCATTGAGAATGGTAAAACGGTATTCGATCTCAGGTCTCGAGCTTTCCGCTGCAACGCGTTGACCGACCTTATTTATATAGCTCTGCAATTCTTGGTCGCGATAAATGCCGAACTTGCTAATTATTTTTTGGTGTTCTGCCTGACCCAGTTTCACCTCTTCTTCCAGGGACACACCCCAGGCCGGAGCGCAGCTCGCCAGAAACAATGACAGGAAAATGTACTTCATACTCAACTGTTTACTCGTTTATCAATGAAAAGTTTGTGATCACAATGCTAGATTATCTTATCCGGAAAGGATGAAGTGAGGCTGAACAACGATATTTTGTCCCCCTTTTGCTTCATTCTGTTCAATTTAGCCACCAAATAGGGCAAACAATGAACTTTCTCTATCCACTTTGTTTAACTCAGGTCAAAATATGATCGACTCCCCAATTCTGGTTCCGGCGGCTACATACATTGCGGCAGATGCTCTACCAATTCTTTAACAGCCTGATTTGGAAAAGTCTGGTTTGGCTCGCGGTTCTATCTTGCTGGCAGGTTAAAGCAATGGACAACCCCCGCCAACCCATCATCGACCTTGAAAACCAGGTCGAAGAATTAACGCTGCACCACGGACCTTTTTCTGCAGAGCTGATTGAACCCGTCATAACGCTGGCCAAGCTCTACATCGAGGCGTATGAACTCGAATCGGCAACCGATCAGCTGCTCCGCGCCCAGAACATTGCGCATCGCAACGAAGGTGTCTACACGCCCAGACAATTCGAAGCAGTCACACTACTCACCCAGATTGCACTTAGCGAAGCAGATTACCGGGCTGCAAACGTACAGCAAAAATTCGCATTTTTTGTTCGGTCTCACCACTTGAATCCGCAGGACCCGGAGATACTGTTTGCCTATTCAGAGATGGCGAACTGGTACATGTTTACTGGCCAGACGCGAAGATCACGCCGATTGCTCGAAGAAAGTATCGAAAAAGCCACCAGCCTGGGGCTGGATCCCCTGCCTCTTGCTATCGAGCTGAGCCGGGCGCGGCGCCTGGGGGGCATATGTTGCGTATCGAAGCAGTTGCTAGAGCTAGTACAGCGTTCTTCGAACACCGACCCAGACACCTTGGCCAGAGCCTATCTTGAGCTTGCGGACACCTACATTCTTGCGCGCAAAGAGGCCATTGCCGCTGAATATTTTCTTAAAGCCAACGAGGTAAGCCCGCTGAGCATGAGCGTTGACCCCCGCCCTATTTCGGCTCGCGAGGCTATCAGCAACCCACTATCCCAACAGGCTAAAATTTATCATATCGAGAAGGACCGGTTTAACAGGCGCCACCTGACTCTAAGCACTCATGACGAGATACTTGAGGATCTGTCCATCAAACCCCAGTGGTTTATTGTCGACTGGAAACAGGCCCATCAGGGCTTTATCGTCCCGGACGGAAACTCCAACCCATCGCAGGGCCGTGAAATTCAGGAACTGGTAGGTAACCCGATCCTGTTTAGTAAAGATCAGCTAAACAACGTGATTCCACTTCGGCTGGAAAAAAGAGTGGAAGAACTTAAGATCGAGCTTTCATTTACCGTCACTGGCGAGGGCGACCTTGAGGAGATTGAAGTTAAAAACTCAACTGCGCCAGCCAAACTAGACCGATTGGTCGTTGAGGCGCTCAAAAAAGCCCATTATCGCCCAGCGCTTATCAATGGGCTGCCAGTCACGACAAAGAATGTCCAACTTGTACAAACCTTCTCTTCCGATTACAAAGGGACGTGATGAAAACCAACTTTTTTCTTGCGCTGCTGCTGATTGTTCCCTGCCTCGCCATTGCCGATCAGGATGCACTGACATACCTCTATGAACCGGTCCTCAATGAAAGACAGCATGCAATGGCCCGGCGTATAGAGCTCCATGCGCGGAATACTGAACTCGATGCTGCCATCTCGCTGTCACAGGACCTACTCGATTCCGCAGAAGCATTAAGGGATACGGACCCAACCACCTACGGGCAGGTCATGATTAATCACGGCATTCTTCGTGTTGCCGGAGGCGAGTATGAGCTTGGCCTTTCTATTATAGAGCGGGGCATGGAGTTTCTTGAAGCCAGAACCAATCCCTTTGATGAGATCCTGACCAATAGCATTATGGCAAAAGGTATTTGCCAGCTGCTACTCGGGTCACTCACAGATGCCAAGGATACCTTTCGCAGGGCGCAACACATCACCCACCGTCACAAGGGCGTATACAACAAAGAACAATTACCCATGATTAGTTACCTGGCTGCCACTAATCTTCGTCAGGGGAACTCACTTGCCGCTGACCAGCAACAACGATTTAGCCTTAAGGTTGCTGAACAGTCCTATGGACCAAATTCAATTGAAATACTACCGATGCTAAGCAGCCTCGGCAGTTACTTTGCCAGTCGTGGCGACACCATCTCGTTGGCGGCTGCCACGGAGTTCAGACTTCTGCGCAGTATCCTATTTAGAGACGCCATTAACCTGTACCACCGGGCTATCGAGATAATTGAGCTGAACTACGGTGTTAATGATCTCCGGCTTTTAGCGCCACTGCGGGGTCTGGCCAGTGCCCGAATGTTCGAAATCACCCAGCGACGATATGCCGAAACTGCGCTGCTGCGATCGCAGGAAATAGTGGATTCGAATCCAAATTCACAGCGAACTGATCGAGCCCAGGTATTAGTAGACCTTGGAGATTTCTACACCATCACCTCTGACAAAAGAGGCAAGGAAACCTATCTCAGCGCTTGGGCAATCTTACAGGAGACGCCGGGAACACAGCAGTTAGCTTCATCTTTATTTGATTCGCCGCTCAGACTGTATCCCAGAGAGTCTCCTTTTCTGTTTCTTGATCGCACGCCTGATGGGGTTACTCCTGGCGTTGAGCTATTCGCAGATCTGCAATATGACATTACATCGGATGGCCGTGTTCAAGGGATAGAAGTTATTGACAAAAACGTACCCAATAAGGGGGTAAGGCTTCTCCGCCAGATTTTCCGGGCTTCCCGGTACCGCCCTCGCATTCAAGATGGCGAACTGGTTTCCACAGACGCTGTACAATCTCGTCAATTATTTGCGGTGTTGTACAAAAAACCGTTGCCTGACGACCCACAAGAGGCCCCTGCGGACCCGCCTATTGAGCCATTACTGCTCCTGGAAGAACCACCCGCTGAGGCAGCCCCTGAGGCTTAGCTTTCTCCTACGATAAATGCGCGCAACTGATTCGCCAACCCTTTGCAGGCGGCATTGCCTGGCCGCGCCAGAATAGGGACCGGTATAATCAGGCCTGCCAGATACGATGTCCCATTGGCATCTGCACTGATTTGCCCCGTTGACGTCATTGTCTTCAGATCCCAGATCGCCGCCTCGTACGATGCATCTTCTTCCCAATAACTCATTCCAAAACATCCACCGCCGAAGGTACTGATGGTGCAGCTCATGGAACCGCCACTGTCGATGGTAACTGTATCCCCGTCAATCCACGCCAGATAACGGACATTGACAGAAGCAATCCGCTCCTGCACCCCTGGCTCGGTAAACAACCTTCCGAGTTCGTTCGCCGACGTGGGCGCGGTTCTTGGCTCGAACCACGGGTAAAGGTCATCCCTGAATTGACTCTGTCCAATCAAACGAATGGGATTGTCACCTTCACCCAGCACATCGGCTATACATTCGGTAAAACTCTCTTCTGTCTGCTTGTCGTTATAGCTCGCCCTGCCAAGCAGAACAATTGCCTCATGTGACTCAATTCCGGTAGATGAATCCCTCGATTGCTCAATGCGAGACGAAACGCACCCGGATAGAAGCGACGACAGAATCACAGCGACAAACAGATTACGCATCAGGGGCCACCCCTACATTTTCTTCTCGGGTTTCTGGGGTTTCTGGGGTTTCAATACTTTCAGCTGCGCCTGGAGGGCCAGCCGACGGTTCGATCAATTCGTGTTTCGATCGCAGCCAGTTCTGGACGGCAGGCTGGTCAATCAACTCAATCGCTATGCGTGCACCACCGTCGCGAATAGCCAGCGCGGTTGCCTCGTTAATGGCTTCATCTGAAGAAAATAATCCTCCTTCACTCTTGCCGTAGCCGACGATGTTCCAGTCACCGATCTTGGTCCCTACTTTGTCGTACATCGCAACGCGATACTCGATCGACGCAGAGTAAAACTTTAGTCCGGATATTGAGGGGGTCAAAAAACCATACTTCTCAATCGAAGGAATAAAGACACCATCCAGGTTACGCATCTCTTCAGTCGTCAGTGGAGGCTGATGAACTTCCTGAACTCCGGCAAA
>Ga0208964_1000159_pt1 | contig 38417 bp, 27 predicted proteins | sample AOAMet1_08_M0_20_2_FD_188227 | JGI IMG/M metagenome (GOLD analysis project Ga0208964, IMG submission 188227) | Ammonia-oxidizing marine microbial communities from Monterey Bay, California, USA - CAN11_08_M0_20 (SPAdes) | ecosystem: Environmental > Aquatic > Marine > Intertidal zone | place... | reverse complement strand
ATAAACGCTCCTGACTACAGCTTTGAATTGCATTCTGATGCCGTTAGCGCTCCGGTTGAAATTATTTTCGACGACATGGCTGTCCCGCACATTTATGCCGAGACTGAAACGGATGCCATGCACGCATTGGGCTTTGTGCATGCTTCTGAACGATTGTGGCAAATGGATTTGCTAAGACGGGCTGGTGCCGGGGAATTGTCGGAGCTGTTTGGGGAAGATATGATTGAGAATGATCAGTATCTTCGATCCTTGGGCATGCGGGAAGCAGCAGTGCGGACGTCGGCAGCTTTTGAAAGGGAAGCACCAGACAATATCCAGAAGGCCATGGCTGCGTACATCGCAGGAATCAACGCATTCATAGCAACAGATAACCGACCTTTTGAATACCAATTGCTCGGAGAAAATCCTCGCCCCTTCACTACACGTGACGTTTATTGTTCGACGGGTTTCATGGCATATTCCTTTGCCATTCAATTGAAGACTGAGCCAGTTTTGGACTGGATCAAGCACAACCTTGATTCGATGTATTGGAAGGATTTGGCATTGGGACAGGAGGGGTTTAGACAAATCCCCAATGAAGGAGATGCTGCCCATGTGCAATTAGACGCGTCTGGATTGGCTTCTCGAGTGCATCGGTTGGATGAACTGCGACCTGTGCCCCAGTGGTTGGGCTCAAATGCATGGGTCATTGGTGAGGACCGCACGGCCTCTGGGAAGGTCTTGTTTTGCAATGATGCACACATGGCTTACGCTGCTCCATCGGTATGGTATGAGGCGCATCTCGTGACGCCAGAGATGGAATATTATGGCAATCACCTCGGTGGGCTTCCCTTTCCCGCCATTGGCCATACCCGCGATCACGCTTGGGGCATTACGATGTTTGTGAATGATGACATTGACTTGTACCGTGAAACCATAGATGGCAATCGTTACCTCCACGAGGGCGAATGGTTGCCCCTTGAGTCCTCAACGGAAACCATACATGTAGCAGGTGGTGAGCCGGTACGTTTTGAAGTGCGTAAAACACATCATGGGCCGCTCATCGAGGAAGATGTGGCCATGTGGTGGACATTCACGCAATATCCAGACAATCGCATGCATGAGGCCTTTTATGGTTTTTCACGTGCGTCAGATATGAGTGAATTTCGAGATGCAGCCGCCTTGGTTCATGCTCCTGGACTCAATTTGATGTATGGCGATGCGGAAGGCAACATCGCTTGGTGGGCAAGTGCAAAGCTTCCCATTCGTCCGGAGCATGTTGATACCAAGACATTGATCGATGGCCGCCATGCAGCCAATGATCCAGCAGGCTGGTATCCCTTCGATCAAAATCCTCAATCGGTGAATCCAGACTGTGGATTTGTGTACTCTGCCAATAACGCGCCGGAGCCTCGCGAAGGCATGCGCTATCCCGGTCATTACTACTCAGGAAACACGCGAGCAGCTGGAATCGTTGAAGCGCTTTCAACCTCGAAAACCAATTGGACGGTTGCGGATGCACAGGCCATTCAGCTCGATCATCATTCACGGGTTTATCCTCAAAATGCAAAGCGGATGGTCGAATTGGCAGAACAGGCTGGCGAGACGGTAGAATCGTTTTTGCAGGACTGGGACGGCAGTCATCTGGGGCATGAGTTAGCACCAACACTATACTATCGTTGGATGTACCGCACGATTGAAGGCGCAATGGCTGATGAGTTCGAGCAAAACGCCACAGACGGCACAGCGGGCGATAAATTTGAAGCCTTTCATCGCACGCTCGTAAGTGAAAACTCGTTCCCCCGCTTGTTAGCTGATTCCGACTCTCCTTGGTGGGATGATGTGCGAACAGAGGCGCAAGAGGATGCGCCTGGTGTCGTGGCGGCGGCTTTGGTTGCTGCGCGCCAGGATTTGAAGAACACGTTGGGATCAGATCAAGCTGAATGGCGTTATGACCGCCTTCATACCGTCACGCATCGCCATGCGATGGGCACTGTTCCAGTGATTGGGGATTGGTTGAGCGTGGGTGGAATTCCGCTTCCGGCAGCAAAGGATGCCTTGAATAAATACGAGTTTAAGCTGAAAAAAGAAGTGAATTATGAGGTGTTCTCTGGCCCTTCAATGCGCATCTCCATTGATTTTTCGGATGTAGGTGGATCTGAAAGCATTTTGCCCACAGGACAATCTGGGAACCCGTTCAGTGCTTTCTATTCGAATCAATCAGAGCTGTATCATTCAGGGAAATTTAGGAAGCAGCGAATGGTCCGGGAAGACATCGAAGCGCATCAAACCGCTGCGGCTTATTTTAAGCCTAAATAACTTTTTAATCTAGATTAAATATTTATTTTTGTCTCTATGAAAAAAATGGAGGCGCAGCGAAGCATCATGCCACTTAGAATGTTGGTTTTGGTGCTTTTGTCGCTTTTTCTAGTTGCTGATGCTGCCTCAGGGCAATGCGGTATTTCGGTGAGCTCACAAGGAAGTGCCATACCGAATGCATCACTCTCTTCGAACGGTGTGCCCTTCGGTGCGACGGATGTAACGGGCTATTGGTCGGGCCAAATTTTCCAAGTGGCAGGCGCTCAAAATAGCATTGAAATTAGCGCGCTTGGTTTCCAATCTTGGGAAGGAGGATTGGAATGTGATGCCGATCAAAGGCACGTGGTAAAACTCAAAGAAAATACCTACGCACTGGGCGGTGCAACGGTTGTAGGCAGCCTTTCGGCAATGAAATTGAAAGAAAGCCCCATTCGCACTCAGGTGTTGGCAGGGAACGCGTTGCGTGACATCCCAGCAGATGATGCTGCGGAAGCACTTGATTTCAGCAATGGATTGCGGGAAACCATTGCCTGTGGCGTGTGCGGAACCAATGACATTCATATCAATGGTCTAGAGGGCGTTTATACCTTGATTTTATTGGATGGGGTTCCTTTGCTGGGAGGACTGGCGTCGGCGTATGCTTTGGACGGGATTCCGCTGAGCATGATTCAGCAGGTCGAGGTCATCCAAGGACCGGCGAGCGCCCGTTTTGGAAGTCAAGCGGTGGGCGGCGTTATCAATGTGGTGTTGGCCCCTCTGCGACCCGGATTATCTTCGGGTAGTTTGGGGTTGGATAGCCATCAACGGTTCATGCTTTCGGCCGCAACGAGTTGGGGGACTGAGGACGCTCCTTGGCAAGTCGGATTGGATGCGCATCGCATGACCAACCGCTTGGATGAAAACTTCGATGGCATGACTGATGCGCCCACAATTGAGCGGGTAGTTGGCACGCTACGTCACCAGTGGAGTGCCGAAAAGAGGCACTGGCGCACTACGTTGCGTGGCTATGCTGAAAAACGCTTTGGTGGTGCCATGGACTTTGAAGAATCAGACCGCGGGACTGACAACGAGTATGGTGAGCGGATTGATTTGCTGCGGGGTGAATGGCTGTTGGGCGGATCACCTCGTCTCGGGAGGGGGATGACTTTTCAAGGTGGGTTGTCATTTCACGATCAGAGATCCACTTATGGTCGCACCGTTTTCAACGCTCGAGAATTCACCGCCAACGCTGAAGCATTTCACAGCGGCTGGAGTTGGAAGGAAAATCGGACAATTACCGGAGGCATGAGTCTGATGTGGGACAATTACAGCGATGAAACACCCGCGGAATCAGACATGAATGTTTTGGTCCCTGCTCTTTACGTCGAGCACACGGGGGCTAATTCTAGCGCTGATGCGCAACACAAAACCTTTTCGTGGATTCATGGTCTACGAATTGAAAAGCCATTCAATGCGCGGGTTGTGGTCGCACCGCGCATCAACTTCAAGTGGTCGCCTTCCCAAGCTGTTGATGTCCGACTCAATGCCGGTCGCGGCTACCGCAGGGTTCATTTGTTTACCGAAGAACATGCAGCGCTAGATGGGTCTCGAACCGTGCTGCAGCCGGATCAAGGGTTGCAACCAGAGTCAAGCTGGAACGCCAACTTTAGTGGGAGTTGGAGCACGGGCGATGACACGTATGCGGCAACTGTTTCAGCGCATGTGTTTTCGACGCTATTCACCGATCGGATTTATGCTGATTTCGACAGCCTGCCCAATGCAATCGTCTACAGGAACATTGACGGTGTGGGCTGGAATCGAGGGGGAGGTGCTGATGTGGTGCTGAGAGGATCCAGTGGTTGGTCGTGTACATTGGGCGCAACTGCTCTTCGTTCTCAGTTGCTGGAGCAGTCCGACAACCCTTGGTCCATGGAGGCATGGAAAGGGGCAGAAGACATTGAGTTTGCACCCAATATCACTGCAAATTTTGGCGGCGGGTACCGCTGGGAAAATGTGGGCGTTAATTTTTCAGGGCAGCATGTGGGGACAATGCGCCTGCCATACTACAGCGATTCCGAACCCGATCGCAGCGAATCGTTTCAGTTGATTCACTGCAGTGTTTTTAAATCTTGGCCAGCAAGAAATGTCAAGCATTCAGATGGTACAAATACAGTGACTTTTGGCATCAAAAACCTGACGAATACTGTGCAGTCGCGCCCAATCATTGCTTCAGAAGAACCTTTCAGTGATGATTTCGATGCCTCTCGCATATACGCGCCTGTCGAACAGCGCCGCTTATTTGTCAAATTGGCTTGGACGAGGTGATGCCTTGCGGGCGAATCGCATGAAAATCTCGCCAAAGGATGGAAACGTTGCGCTCAGCTTTTGCGAAAACTGCGACATGCTATTTAACAGCTTTATTTTCCTGGTATTCTTTGCTGTCTGTTTCATGCTCTTTTGGATCGGAATGTCCAAAAAGAAAGGAGTATGGAACGAGTTTCTCCTGCTATCAAGTTATTTTTTTATGCTTGGTGGGATTGGCGCTTCCTCGGCTCCACAAGTAACGTGGACCTTACCTTTAACGTGGCATGACAGCACTCGAAATCAAGACTTTTCTAGGAACTTACCTTGATTTCCGAAAATTTAGAGTTAAACTCGAAACTCAAACAAGATTTCGTCAAATGTCAAGCACAAGTTATTACCTCTCAGGAACCGGAGAAGCGAACAAACTCCACACCGCTGTTTTAAAGCGAGTTCATGACAACCACGTTTTTATTGTCGCTGTGGGGTACGGCGGAGGAGGTGTGTTTGAGGAGTTTTGTGGCAAGTTCCATTGGTCCGATGAAAAGGATGGCATGGCAGGTGTCTATGCGTTATTTCATGATCCTGATGAATGGGAAAATGAAGTCTTCGAGAGTGAGGTGACAGACCATTTCTCTACAATTGAAAAATCGGATAAGTCTGTTATTGAAGAAATGGTGCAGGACCTCTGGGACAAGTATGTTCATTACGATGAGGAGTCGGACACTCGACTTTTAAGAGATCCTTTTGCCAAAGCTCAGGAAAGCTACCTCGCCTCAGAGGATTGGGATGAAGACGTTGTTGGTTGGGTGTCCAATAATTTTTGGGGACTCTCGCTTTCCTTTGATTGGTAATGAACTTTTGACCTGCTCACCGCTTGGGAAGGTCAACTGCGGACGTTGCACATTGCTGCCGGGGTTACCCATATTTTGAACTTCTTCGCTCATCGACTGTCATAAAATGGAACTCTGTACCGATTGAGATTTGACGGAGGAATCCGTTTGTACAAGAAATAACGAAACTTGAAGGAACACCTGGGGTATGGCCGCTCAGACTGCTCCCTGAATTGGTGCATTTGTAAAGTCTACTTGACCAAATCGGGGTCGATGCCGTTAACGCTGAAGCCACCCTTGAAATTATGCATCACAACCGTGCCGATTGGTTCGTTCTTGTCATTGAACTGTACAATGACATGAAACGCCGCTTGTCCTTGATTGTTAATCATTTGAGGCAATACCTCAGTCCTTGGGAGCTGGACAAAGAATCCACCCATGTCCGCCGTGAGTGGTTTACCGTCATCAGCCTTGTCGTTTTCAGTTCTGTGGTTGACATCAGCAAGGTGCCACAGCTGTCAACGGATAGCGTATATGTCTTCCGAAAACTGATCCGGCAAGAGGTACGTTTGCTGCAGTTGGAGTCTCTTGCCATTTGAACGCTTCAAGGCTTCATCCAAATGCGAGGCCTAAAAATCACTGATAAACGCGCACGTAGTCCACAGCCATGTACTGCGGAAAAGTTGTCGTAGCATTTGGATAGCCTGGCCACTGGCCCCCAACGGCAACGTTCAAAATGAAGAAGAAAGGATTGTCAAAAGGATAGTTTTGATTGCCGCTGACATTGTTGCCGACACTGAAAAAGGGCTGGTCGTCCAAGAGCCAGGTAATTCCTTCTTCATCCCATTCAATGGAAAAAACGTGAAATTCATCCGCAAACGTTTGACCGCTGGAGAGGTATCGACTCCCTCCGGTGTGCTGATGTTGAGCATAACTGTTTCCGTAATGGACGGTACCATGAATGTTGCTCGGATTAGAGCCAATGAGTTCCATGATATCAATTTCACCACAGGCTGGCCAACCGGTGCTCGGAAAGTTTCCGCCCAGCATCCAAATAGCGGGCCAGATGCCTTGGCCGAAGGGCAAAACAGCTCGCACATCGATTCGGCCAAACTGGAATTCTTGCAATCCGATGGACTTGAGTCTCGCAGAAGTGTATTGCGCCCCATTTTCCTTGGCGACAATCATGAGATTGCCAAAGGCGACGTACGAATTTTCATTGCTCGATGTGTAGTTCTGCAATTCCTGATTGCCCCATCCCGAAGCTCCCAAATCGTATGTCCAATTCTGCGGATCGATTTGCTCTCCTTCAAATTCATCTGACCAGACCAATTCGCGACCGGGGTAACTGTTTGCGGCATCATAACCATTTGCAGTGACTTGAATCGCAGTATCGTCGTTGCGGATGGTACCAATGGCTTCTTGAAGGCCTCCCGCAAGCACCGCGTTTGTTGACCCGGTCAGCACTACGCGAAATTGTTCGTCTTCTTCTTTGAATTCATCAACCACTATTTCCACTTCTATGGTCCCAGAAGCCGTGCCTGCCGGAAAGACCAAGGAGCCCGCTGTGGCAATGAAATCCTCGCCAACTGCTGCCGTTAGTGGCTTGACTTCGTAAGTGACAGTCACTTCACGATTGGTTGACACATCCATGACGAGAGGAAATTCGAAAATGGCATTGGCTTCATTTTCAAATGCGCTAACATTGATCGGAAATTGAATGGAAGGCACTGCTCCTGTGGGTTCATCTTTTTGACAGGCAAACAGAGTAAGAGCTGTCAGAAGAACAAAGGAGGCTGTCAATTGATGCATGATTCCGAATCTTGACTCACAAAATTACAAATTTGATTCCATTGCAGGAAGTTTTCATGCCCTTGGATGAACCGAATTCAGGGGATATTTGCTCTTCTCGTTCTGTCGTGTATTTTTGACATCGAAAAGTTGGAATTATGCTTAAAAGACTAGCCCTCATTGCCTTTACATTGGTTTTCGTAGCCCAAGCGATTGGACAACAACGCCTGTCTACGCTTGGTTCGGCCATCGTAAACGAATCCCAGGACACCGTAATACTTCGAGGGATGGGCCTAGGAGGTTGGATGGTTCAGGAAGGTTACATGCTACAAACTTCGGCGTACGCCAATCCCCAGTGGGAAATCAGACAGAAAATAACAGAAACCATTGGGGAGGATGCCACGGTTGAATTCTACGATGCCTGGCTCCAGAATCACGTGCAAAAAAGCGACATCGACTCCATGAAGTCCTGGGGATTCAACTCCGTTCGTTTGCCAATGCACTACAACTTGTTCACGTTGCCGATCGAAGAAGAACCCGTCCCAGGCGAGAACACGTGGCTTGAGATTGGATTCGAATTGACCGATAGCCTCGTCTCGTGGTGCAAGCAGAATGAGATCTATGTGGTTCTCGACCTTCACGCTGCTCCTGGGGGGCAGGGTTATGATGCCGCAATTTCTGATTACAATCCAGCGAACCCCTCTTTGTGGCAAAGCCAAGAGAACCGGGATAAAATGGTCGCATTGTGGACGCGCTTGGCCGAAATTTATGCAGATGAAGATTGGATCGCAGGCTACGACTTGCTCAACGAGCCCAATTGGGATTTGCCAGGAAATACGGCGATGAGGACCTTGTACGAAGAGGTTACGGATAGCATTCGCACAGTGGATGAGGATCACATCATTTTCATCGAAGGGAATTGGTGGGCCAATGACTTCACAGGGTTGACGCCGCCATGGGACGATAACCTCGTTTATTCGCCTCACAAATATTGGAGCACCAATACTGCCGAAACCATGCAGTGGGTGACGAGTATGCGGAATGAGTTCAATGTCCCGCTCTATTTGGGGGAGAGTGGAGAAAATTCCAATGTTTGGTTTCGGGATGCCATTCGTCTTTTGGAAGACCTGGGCATCGGATGGGCATGGTGGCCACTGAAAAAGGTTGACAACATCTCTGCTATCCTGAGCATTCCAAAAACAGACAATTACCAGGCCTTGTTAAATTTTTGGGGCGGCAACGGACCTGCGCCGACAACGGAAGCTGCAACGGCCACTTTGATGGAACTTGCGGAGAATTTGAAAACCGCAAACTGCGACTACAAAGCTGATGTAGCCGACGCAATGTTCCGGCAAGTATATTCGGATGAAACACGCCCTTTCAAGGAAGTGCAGTCCATCCCCGGCGTGGTTTTCGCCACTGACTTTGATTTGGGAGTTGTTGGCGCTGCATATTCGGATACCAAAACAGCAAACTACCATGTGTCCACAGGCAATTACACGGAGTGGAATAGCGGATGGGCTTACCGAAATGATGGAGTCGATGTTCAGCCATGCGGCGACCAAGTCAATTCCAATGGTTACAACGTGGGGTGGTTGGCATCGGATGAGTGGATGAATTACACGGTCAACGTGGAGGTGTCAGGAGTCTATGATGTTGAATTGAGGGTCGCTGCGGGTGCAGACGACGGCACGTTTCATTTTGAAGTGAATGGTGCGGATGTTTCGCAGCCGCTGTCTGTCGCAAACTCTGGGGGATGGGAAAACTGGACGTCTGTTGTTGTTGAGGATGTAATCTTGTATGAAGGTGAATCGACATTGACTTTTCACATGGATCAACCCGGATTCAACCTGAACAGCTTCGACTTTCTTTATTCAGGGATCTCACCTGTTGATGCGGACCATGAATTTGTTTCTGCGAAAACATTGAATAACGATCAAATTGAAATGTCAGTAAACAAACCCATTCAGGCTCCGCTAGTGGATGCGCCTGGAGGGTTCGAGATACTAGTTAACGGCGAGATGGTCAGTTTCAATGAGATTTCGCTTGACCCCATGAACAACCGCACGGTCATTTTTGAAATGGAATCGCCCCTCAAGGGCACTGATGTCATCAAAATTTCTTTCGCTGGACAGAACGTGCAAGCAGAAGATGGGACAACGCTTGAGACCTTCCAATTGGAAGACGTCCTCAACACGCTCGATGTTGAGCATGAAATTCCAGGGCGCATTGAGGCAGAGGATTTCTCCTTCCAAAGCGGTGTGGAGCTGGAGTCCACGTCAGACGTCGGAGGAGGACAAAATGTGGGTTACTTGGACGCCGGAGATATTTTGGAATACCAAGTGGTGGTGAATAAGGCGGGTTTCTACACTGTGGACTTCCGAACGGCGTCGCAAGATGGGGAAGGTTCGGTTTTGGTGCGTCTGGTGCGTGAAAATGGTCAGGTAATCTACGTGTGCCAATCAGATTTTGAGCCCACAGGTGGATGGCAAGATTGGTCCACCACAACAGAAACTGCTAACCTCGATACGGGCGCCTACATCTTGCGCGTTCAAATCACCGATGCACCATTCAACCTAAATTGGATTCAGTTCAACTACGATGAAGTGGAAGAAGAGGAAGAAGAGGAAGAAGAAGAGGAGGTGGCTTACGGTTTTGCTTTCAATAGCATTGTGACCTACCCGAATCCAGCAGCGAATCAAATCACCATCGCCTACGCCTCCTTCCTCAGTCAAGATTTGGGTCTGTCCATTTATGATTCACGGGGAAGGCCGGTATACGGCGAAGTTTTTGAAAACGTCTCGACCCTTGAAGTCCCACTTGATCTGACCGACTTTGCGATGGGACTCTATCACGTATTCGTCCAGAAAGAAAACGGTGAAATCGAAGTGGGGCGTTTTGTGAAAGCTTCGAAATGATCTTGCATCGATGAATGATCAAAGCTTCTTTGGCAATCAAAACATTCAGTGTAAATTGCACACGATTCTAGGGAGTCTTAATGAGCTGTACCTAGGGTTTAGGATTTACTTTCCCTTTAAAATTTATCCTTTATGAATAGGAATTTGCTGCGCGATGTGCGCATGTCGCTTGTCCTTTTGTTGGCTTTTTCATTTGCCAGCATCAACGCTCAAGCCCAATCGGTTGCCGTGTCAGGAAAAATTCTTGACGGCGATTCAGAAAATGCCTTGATCGGCACCACGGTTATGCTGGAAGGCACTACCACAGGCGCTGTCGCCGATGTTTCTGGAGCATTTTCAATCAGTGTCAATGCGTTGCCTGTGAATCTCGTCTTTAGTTTTATAGGCTACGAGTCGCAGACAATCGCTGTCACAAGCGCTACGCCATTGACGGTACGTATGAAGGTGGATGCAGAGTTGGTCGATGAAGTCGTCGTTGTGGGTTATGGACGCCAGAAAAAGAAAGTCTCCACAGGTTCTATTTCCAAAATCGATTCCAAAGACATCGAGGGCATTGCCGTTCCGGATGTGATCAGTGCACTTGAAGGCCAAACTTCAGGTTTGCTTATCAACGAATCGAGTGGACAGCCAGGGTCTGGGAAAAGCATCCTCATCCGTGGCATTAGCACCAATGGTGACAACACCCCGCTCTTTGTAGTGGACGGCTTGCAGGTTGGAAACATAGACAACCTCAATCCAAGCGATATTGAGTCAGTGGATGTGTTGAAAGATGCCGCATCGAGCGCCATTTATGGTGCGCGTGCCGCCAATGGTGTCGTGATCATCACGACAAAGAGTGGCACAGGCAAAGACGCCGGTTCAATCACCTACTCCACGAGCTACTTGAACTCACGTCCTTGGAAGCTTCCCGAAATGCTCGGTGCTGAAGATTACGTGATGTTGATGCGTGAGAAGTATGCAAACAGCAATCAGACCGCGGCGTTGAATGCCTTGGGATTTCCTAATTTGGGTGACGCCTTATCCAATGATACGGATTGGATGGATGTGATTTTTAACCCAGCACAAGTGGTCAATCATCGAATCACCGCTTCAGGTAAAAATTCATACTTGTCCATTGATTATTGGAACCAAAATGGAGTGATTGGTGGCGAAAAGTCCAACTACAAGCGTTACGCGCTGCGTTACAATTCCACCAAAAAAGTCAAGGGAATTTTGACGGTTGGTCAAAACCTTTACCTCAACCGCACAGACAACAACAACATTGGAACAAACAATGCATTTGGTGGCGTGCAGTCGGATGCGTTTGCATACGATCCATTGACACCGGTATACAGTGATGAAGGCCAATACGGCTTTGCCCAGTCGCCATGGGTGCAAAAGGAATACATCAATCCAATGAGCCGGTTGTGGCTGATGAATGGTGATGGTAAATCCGATCAGATTTTGGGCAATGTTTACCTCGAAGCTGAGTTGCTTGAAGGGTTGCGTTTGAAGACTGATCTCGGTTTCGACCTCAACTGGTGGGACTACCGCAACTTCACTCCGACGTATGAATTCCATCCCGCTGCTAGCAACTTGACCAACGATGTGGGGCAGGGTTCAGGGAACTTCCAAGGCATCCAGTGGGAAAACACTGCCAATTATGTGAAGACAGTGAATGACAAGCACAATTTTGACTTCCTCCTTGGAACTTCGTTCCGAGCGAATGAATACCGCCAAGTGGGAGGTTCGACATCGAACATTCCTTTTGATTCACAGTTCAATCCGAACTTCCAATACCTGGACGCAGGGCAGGACACGCTGGACCTCACGTTCGGCGGAGCATCCGTGGACTATGCGCTGATCAGTTCGTTCTCTCGACTGCTTTATGATTATGACGAGAAGTACCTCTTTTCTGCCACAGTGCGCCGCGATGGTTCATCCAACTTCGGAACGAACAATCAATTCGGTGTTTTTCCATCATTCTCTGCCGGTTGGGTAGCGTCGAACGAGGAATTCATGGGAGGTTTTGAAGATTTGAGTTTTCTAAAGATTCGTGCATCATGGGGCGTCAATGGTTCCGATCGCATCGCACCATTGAGCTATGTGTCGCGGGTTGAAAACGCATTCACCTACGCATTTGGAACCGATGAGCAAACCCTGAATACAGGTTCTGCGATGGCCACTCCTGCCAATCCAAACGTGAAATGGGAAGAAAGCGAACAAATTGACATTGGTGTGGAGATCGGATTGTTCGATGACAAGCTGACCATCGAAGCAGATGTTTACCGCAAAACCACCAAAGACCTGTTGATGGCACAGTTGATTCCTGGATACATTGGAGCCACCAACAATCCCATTTCCAACTTGGGTGAAATTCGCAACCAAGGAGTGGAGCTGTCATTGACACACCGGGCTTCTATTTACGATGTTGACATCTCAACGACATTGAATTATACGCACTTTACCAATGAAGTCATCAACGTTGCAGGCGAGACTGGATTCCTAAACGGATGGGGTTGGCCTGTTCGAAATACCGCGATTACTCGCATGAGCGAAGGATACGCCGTTGGTCATTTCGTAGGCTATGAAAGCGACGGTATTTTTCAAAATGACGCAGAGATTTTCACGCACCTGAATGCTGAGGGTGATTTGTTGCAACCCAATGCTGAGCCTGGAGACATCAAGTTCTTGGATACGAATGGAGACGGAGTGATCGACTCAGATGACATCGCGGACATCGGAAATCCATGGCCGAAGCACATCTTTGGTCTGAGCACCAACCTCGATTACAAAGGATTTTATGTAAGAGCCGTGTTCAATGCTCAAATTGGTCACGACATCTTCCGTACTTACGAGCGTTCGGACGTGACGTTCTCCAACTACCAAAGTTTCTGGATGGACCGTTGGACGCCTGAAGCCCCAAGCACCGAACTTCCACGCTTGACGTCTGTAGATCCAAATAACAATCAGCGTCCTTCCGACTTCTACATAGAGAAAGGAAATTTCCTGCGATTGCGCAACTTCCAGATGGGTTGGAGCTTACCAAAACGGTGGATTGATAATGCAAAGATGCAAGAGGTGAAGGTTTACCTCACGGCGAACAATTTGTTCACCATCACCAACTACCGTGGGTTTGATCCTGATATCGGAACGAGCGGTTGGATCCTCGATACGGGCATTGACAAAGGCTTCTATCCGAACAATCGGTCCATTGGAGCGGGCATTAACGTAACTCTCTAAAGCACAGAATCATGAATACGACATTACGCAACCTTCTCATTCTCGCCGGCTTTACCATGGTCTTTGCTGCATGCAACAAGGATCGATTGGAGGTGGATCCTGTGAACCAGTTTCTCTCGAGCAACTACTACGAAACAGAGCAACAAATCTCGAATGCTTTGATCGGTGCATATGACCCCGTTGGATGGTCAATGGCATTTGGTCAATGGATTTCGCCGACCATGTTTGGTGAAATTCGCTCGGATAACGCCAACGCTGGCGGCGATGCGTCAAACAATGACCAACCGGGATGGCAGGAGTTTGATGACTTTAGAAACAGCAACATCAATACGGTGACACATCCGATTTACCGTCGGAGCTACATCGGCATTGGACGTGTAAACGCATTGTTGGAATTGAGTGAGTTGGAAACTCCAGCTGTTCAGGTATTCAAGGCGGAGGCTTTGTTCTTGCGCGCTTATTACCATTTTGAGTTGTTCCGTCACTTCGGTCCAATTCCTGTGGTGACCACTTCGCTTGCACCAAGTGCTCTTGATTTGGAACGGAACACCATGTCCGAGGTGATGCAACAAATTGTGCAAGACTGTGAAGACGCTGCAGCGGTTCTTCCAAATCTTGTTGCATCGGGTCAGGAGGGACGAGCCACCAAAGGCGCGGCGCTTGCGCTCATGGGAAAGGCTTACCTCTATTGGGCTGATTTGAAAGGCGATGATGTCGGCTTGTTTGATCAAGCCGCTACAGCGTTTCAAGAAGTGGTGGATCTCGGTGTGTATCAGTTGGAGGATGACATGGAGCGTTTGTACCAACTTGGCGTGCGAAATACCGCTGAATCTGTTTTTGAAATTCAGCACAATCCACTTTACTCAAGCGATTGGGGGTGGAGTGAAGGGGTTGATGGAAATGCGATGATCCAATTGTGCGGCATCCGTGGCTTGTGCGCCGAGCACCCGAATTATGAGGCTGGTTGGGGATTTATGTCTGTCACTGAAGGTTTGTGGAATCATTTCCTGGACGATGATCAATTTCGCAGAGATGTGGCGATTGTTTCAGAAGATGAGCTTGCGCAGGACATGGCTGATGCAGGTTTGAGCTGCGATCCGTTGATCGACATGACTCAAAACAATCCACAGGACTTTACAGGCTACTGGCAGCAGAAGTATTCAAACTACAAGTCTTTTGCAGGCATGAATGTCAATGGTGGCAATGAGCACCTGACGAAAGCGTTGAATGCTCATTCGATTCGCTATGCAGACGTGTTGTTGATGCATGCCGAGGCTTTGCACCGTGGAACTGGCGACGATGGTTCGGCGATGGCTTCGATCGATGCAGTGCGCGAGCGGGCTGCAGGACCCGGTGATAATACAGGGAATTTCCGGACCGCTGCCGATGTCATGGCTGCCGAAGGTTGGAGTTTGCTGGACTTGATTTGGTACGAGCGAAGAGCGGAATTCGCCTGTGAGGGCGACCGATGGTACGATCTCGTCCGTTCGGGCAGAGCGAACTCTAGTTTGTTTGTCGGTGATGGAGACAAGGAGGGCAATTTCAGTGATGAGCACCTTTGGTTGCCAATCGCTTTGGAAGAAACGGTTCTTGCAACAGGTCTTACAACCTATCCAGACGCAGTGCTTTTTAATTAGTAGTGATATCCCAAAGGGAATTCTTTCGTTTGCATTCAATCAATCCAAATCAATAATTCATTTCAGATGAACAAGACTTTAAAAGTCCTTAGTTTTATTTTCCTTTCAGGCCTCGTCATGACGGCTTGCAACAAGGACGATGAAAACACAGAGCCCGCAGACGTCATTGCGAGCTTTCAATACGAGATCAGTGCAGAAAACTGGTCAGATGTAGCTTTTACCAATTACTCCCTAAATGCGACGACTTATGCATGGGATTTTGGCGATGGCAATTCAAGCACAGAGCAAAGTCCAACGCATTCTTATGCGGCAGGTGGTACATACGACGTAATGCTCACTGCAACCGGAGAGGCGGGAACAGCTTCGAAATCAGAAACGATTACGGTGGTTAACCCAAATACTGCGCAGCAGTTCCTCACGGGAACAGATGGCAAGACTTGGATCCTCAACCGCGAGGAGGTTGCTTTGGGCATCGGCCCTGGAATTGGCGATGTTTCATGGTGGTCATTCGGCGGCGTTACGCCTTTGAGCGAGCGACCATGCATCTTGGACGATACCTTCACATTCAATCCTGACGGAACGTGGGAGAAGAATACTGAGGGCACAGTATTTGTTGATTCAGATGCCAACGGCGGATGGTTGGGCAAATCTTCAGAGAGCTGCCACACCGAAGATGAGCAAGACCTATTCGTAGGACCAAACGGTGAGGATCTCAGCGCATGGGCGAACGGAGGTGCATACACTTTCAGCTTCAACAGTGCACAAAACACAGTCGTCATCGAAGGCTTTGGCGCTTACATCGGTTTGCCAAACAAGACTGAGAACGGTGACAGCTACTTGCCAACAGCGACACGCACGTACACCATCTTCAACATGGAGGAAGGCGACATCGCAGACAAGTTGGATGTAGCGATTGTAAACTTAGCTGACGGATCAGCATGGAATTTTTACCTATTGAGCTACCATGATCCAGCGGATATTCCGCCGGTTCCAGTGTCCAGCCCAATCGCAGGATTCTCTTACGTCAAGGATGCGAATACCGTGACGTTCACCAACACATCGGCGAATTCAACTTCTTACGAGTGGAATTTCGGAGACGGTGGCTTCAGCACAGAGGAAGATCCTGTTTACACATATGCTGCTGACGGAGATTATACCGTGACGCTTACTGCAATGGATGACGACATGTTGAGCGACCAAGATTCGCAGGTCATTTCAATCAGTTCTGCGGTGTTCACTGCGGCTGATTTGTCGAGTCCAGAAGGAAAGGTGTGGACGTTGGATGGCGAAGGTTCATACATCGTTGGACCCGCGCAAGGAAGTGGTCAGTTTTGGGGCGGTCTTGATGCTGCTGGCGTCATTGAACGTGCATGCCAACTCGATGATGAATTTATTTTCTTCGATGATGGTACTTTTGAAATTGCCACTCAAGGCCAAGTATGGGCGGAGAGTTACATGGGCGGGGGCAACGAATGCCTTGATGATGAAGCGCTAGTATCGCCATTCGACGTGTTTGGATCAGGTGTGCACGCCTTCACGGCAACAGACGCTGAAATCACAGTGGATGGCCTCGGTGCATGGATTGGTTTCAACAAAGCATACAATGGAGGCGAGTTGAACGGCGAAGGAACAGGTACACCTGCCTCTTCAATCACCTACGAAGTATACGAGTATAGCAACAACGACGGAGTTGAGCGAGTCACGATTACCGTGGACTATGGCGAATTTCCGGGTGAGTCTTACTGGACGATGCGTATGATCGCGCAGTAATTCTAGCACTGCATTTTATTGAGAAGGGAATCGGTCATTGACCGGTTCCCTTTTTTATTGCCTCAAGTTCCTGCCGAGGCTTTCAGTTGATTCGCCTTCATCATAACGTAAAACATTTCCGTCCCGATTTCCAATGAACGAATCGAATATACCTGGGCCTCTTCTGCACTGCCATCACTGATTTTGGGGTCGACATAGGGCAATGCAAAACGGGCAGCAGCTCCTTGAACAACTGGACAGCCTTGGTCCGCTGTATCGCAAACCAATACCGCTGCGAATCCACTATTGGGATTCATTGGATGCATATACGGGGTGCTCAATGCATAGAAAGAGGGACGATTGTCTTGCAATTGAACGCGGTATGTGGGATTTGAATGGATACCGTTGTCGCTTTCAGTTTTGACGATGCTGACCCCTTGTTTGCGCAAAGCTGACAATGCGCTTGCATAAAATGCAGTGCCTTCAGTGCCACCGCTCCAAGCCCGCACGTTTTGAAGTTCGAAATGCCACGCAGCGGCTTGCAGCCATATTTGCCCCATTTGGCTTCTCCTGCTGTTGTGCGTGCAAATGATCATGATGTCGATCGGCTTGGTCAATGGTTGTTCAGAAACCCAATGGGCCAATTGATTTAGGATGGCAAGTCTTCGAGAGGGAATATTTTGCGGCAGGTGAATGCATCTCTCTTCAAGTTCCTCCAATGTCTGTTGAAAAGGATTCATCATTTTAGGATGGGGCAGTCGTGAACATGAGCACCCGGAAGGAAGCCTGTACTCACCAAAAACTCACGTGTGATTTCACCGCCTGTGAACTTAAATGTCTGTTTGAACAGAAGCACCCATTCATTTAACTCCATGCTTCCTTGCATCGTAAGCCAATGCTTGAATGAGCCGAATTCTGCTTGAAGAGAATTTACCTGCTGCGCGTTATGAATCACTGCAGCAATCTTCAGGCGATTGCGGATGATTCCGGCATTGTTCATCAGTCGTTCAAAGTCTTCTAGCCCGTAGACGGATATTCGCTCAATTTGGAAGTTGTCGAAGGCCTTTCTAAAGTTGTCTTGCTTGTTCAGTATGGTTGTCCAGGATAAGCCAGCTTGATTGATCTCTAGAATCAATCGTCCAAACAATTCATCATCGGAATCTACCGGAAATCCGTATTCGGTGTCGTGGTAACGGCGATGGACATTGTCTTCAGCCAATCCGGCTACATAAGCGCAATAAGATGGAGGTTGGGAATCAGTTGAAGCCATTGGGTCGCCGCATTTTGATCAGCATTCCAGTCCAAATGCACTTAAAAATTGCAACAGATCAGCAGTGGTAACGAGGCCGTCTTGATTGATGTCTGCTGGGCAAGATTCTTCACAACCATCAAACAGACACGTTCCGTCGTCCCAGTTTGCCTCTTCATCATAATTGGTTGCGTCTGAATACATGCACCCACCGTTTGGCGTCGCAGGATTCAGAGGGCAATGCTCGGGTGGAAACAGGCAAGATCCATCTTCAAATGCTGCGTTGGGATCATAATTGCAGGCAGTGGTGTAGGTGCACCCTCCGTATTCGATAATAGGGCAAGAAAACATGCATTCATCCATGGACTCAAACAGTGCGTTTGAGTAGTTCACACCACCCACGGAAGATCCACAACCGCTGATGTATGTGCAGGCGCCATCCATGATTCCAATTCCAAGCACCATGTCGCAAAAGCCGAAATCGACTCCTGCGAGGTCTGTGCACGGCTCGACTTCAACCAGTGAAGGCTGAATGGTCAAGGTAGCTGTCTGACTTGCCGTGTTTCCGCATTCGTCGGTGGCCATGAACGAGACGGTCACATAAATCGTTTCTTCACATGTGATCCATGGAATGGCATCAAAGTCATTGGACCACGTGACGCTGTTGCACGCATCTTCAGCTTCGGCACTGGCATAGCTGTCGGCCCATGCAAACATTTCGATTTCTGCTTCCAGGGGGTCATTGCAGCCTATGGTCATGTCCATGGGGTCAGTTGTGAGGATTGGAGGAGTGGTGTCAATCACTTCGATTTGTTGTTGCCCTTCGGTGGTGTTTCCGCTGGGGTCAGTCGCTGTGAAATTTCGAATGTAACTCACGGTACCGGAGCACGGTCCTGAGATGGATGTGGTTGTTTCGATCAATTCTACAGATCCGCTGTTGTCGCTTGCGGTCGCAGATTCAAACTCAAAATAGTCCCCACATTCAACGACGAGGTCATCCGGGACATTGAGGGAAGGAGGAATGTTGTCTCCATTTGAGCATGGGCCAGATGTCCATGTTGTCACGCCATCGGTTACCATTGCAAGACATGAATTGTCGTAGGTGACATTGTTGCAGCCACATACAGGAGCGTAGATGAATGGACAAAATGCCATTGGATCGATCAAACTGGGATCGATGCAGCCCTCTTGTGCTTGCAAATTCTGTAAGCCGAGGGATGCGATTAAAACGGCGGCGAATACAAGCGTAATAAACGGATTGCTCTTTTTCATGGTTGAGTTCAATGATGTGAACTGGGTATACCTGTCCTGCAACCGAATATAACCCGGAGAATCCGGAGTTCTGTCACGGCAAAGGGTGAATCTGAATCTTCAAACGACAAAGAGGATGCATTCAATCGGTTGTGGTTTCGCCATTTTTCGGGGAAACTGGAATGATTCGTTGGAAAACTCGGGTGTTCTATCGCCTCTTTATTCTTGCGGTTCCGTGCTAACTTTCGTCCATGCGAAAGAAGATTTTATTGCTGGGTTCTGGTGAATTGGGAAAAGAACTGGTGATTGCGTTTCAGCGGCTGGGTCAATATGTGATCGCTGTTGATGCGTATGCAGATGCACCTGCGATGCAGGTCGCACAAGAATGTGAGGTGATCAACATGTTGGATGGAGAAGCTTTGGATGGTATTGTAGCCAAACATCGGCCGGACATCGTAGTGCCCGAAGTGGAATCGATTCGAACAGAGCGTTTCTACGACTATGAATCCCAAGGCATTCAAGTGGTGCCCTCGGCCCGCGCCGCCAACTACACCATGAACCGTCGTGCGATTCGTGATCTTGCCGCACAGGAATTGGGTTTAGAGACAGCTCCCTACCGGTATGCGACTTCATTTGAAACACTCCAGGCTGGAGCAGCAGCTGTAGGCATGCCCTGCGTTGTAAAGCCATTGATGTCAAGTTCAGGCAAAGGCCAATCCGTGATTCGCACCGAAGCAGACATTGAAGAGGCCTGGCAGTATGCCCTTGAGGGTTCGCGTGGCGATTTGGCGGAAGTCATTGTGGAGTCTTTCATTGATTTCGATTATGAAATCACCTTGCTCACTTTGACACAGAAAAACGGTGAGACTCTTTTTTGTCCACCCATTGGTCATCGCCAAGAGCGCGGCGATTACCAAGAAAGTTGGCAGCCTGCGGGGATGGGATCGTCCGAATTGGCAAAGGCCCAAGAAATGGCGGCCGCTGTTACTGCATCGCTCGGAGGCAATGGCATTTGGGGCGTTGAGTTCTTCATCAAGAGCGCTTCAGCGGATGAATCCGCCAAGGTTTACTTCTCTGAACTATCACCTCGTCCGCATGATACGGGCATGGTGACCCTGGGCCATACCCAGAACTTTTCAGAATTTGAATTGCACGCCCGTGCGATTTTGGGATTGACGGTGCACGCCATCGAGCACTTGCGCAACGGAGCAAGCGCAGTTGTTCTTGCACCATCAGAGGTGCCCTCGCTGGAAGGGAAAACGTCGGTGCCGAAATTTTCAGGCATCGAGGAAGCTGCGGCAATTGCAGGCACGGACATTCGCATTTTTGGCAAGCCAACCATTCGGCCTTATCGCCGCATGGCCGTCGCCTTATCCTTTGACCAGAAGGAGCGAGATGTCATGGAATTGGTAAGCAAAGCCAAGGAAGTCGCTGCGTTGATTCGAGTGGGTACGGACGAAATCGGAAAGCTTAAAGCGTGAAGTCATTGAAGTCTTCTTTGACCCTTTCGTTGAGGGTGTCATCGCCAAAATCATTGCCAAAATCACCGTTGAGGTCTTCGTTGCCATTGTTTGATTTTCCGCTCATCAGGAAGATGATATCTCGAAGGATGCAAACACCAGAAATGAGTATCACAATGCCTATGGCAGGCAAGAAAAAAGCCATGGTGAAGAAGGATGCCCAAGGAAGGACTCCCCAGATGCTGTTTGATTCGTTGAGGTTGCCTCCACTAAAGCCCTCGATCAGTGTCATCATCCCCACGCCGACGATGAGAGGGCTCAGTGCCAATGCCCCTAAAATGAGCAATGTCATCATTAGGATAAAGATCCTTTTGGGTCGTTTGAGCAACAGGGTTTTCATAGTCATGCGCAATTTAGGGGGAATCTTGGTCAGAATTTCACGGCATTTGAACGCAAACATTCAGCATTTGAATCTGTTCTATCAATCAGAATGGGAAGGATGAACGATTTCAATAATTCAACGGCTGGAGCAGATTTGTGGCAAGAGGCCAAGGCTTTCATTTCCTGCATTGCGGAAGACAAGAAGGCATCCCTTTTGTTGGAGCGCGCAGGTGGAATGCAAAGGCGTCTAGCATCCATTGCCGCTGAAATTGAGGAGACGGGGACGTACTCACATACTTCGGATGAGCTTCAGTTTGGCGCTCGATTGGCTTGGCGCAATAGCAACCGATGCATAGGCCGTCACTTGTGGCGTTCACTCGAGGTCCGGGATTTTAGAGACATTCCTCCTGCTGATCTCACTGAAGGTTTTGTGTCAGATGCGCTAAAGACGCATTTGGAAGACGCCTTCAATGGCGGGCGCATCAAGAGCATCATCAGTGTTTTTCCTCCCCGACGCGTCGATGGTTCAGACCCCGTTCGCATGGCCAATCACCAGTTGACTCGGTACGCTGGGTTTCGGTCTACCGATGGGGGGATTGTCGGTGATCCGCATTCTGTGCAATTGACCGATCAATGCTTGGGCCAGGGATGGATGCCCGTGAACCGAACGCAATTCACCCCGCTGCCCTGGCAATTCATCATAGAAGGCCAAAAAACATCGATCCAAGACGTGTTTGAAAAACAACCTGAATTGTTTCAGGAAGTGAAATTGACTCACCCAGAAGTTGCCGGGATTGCTGCGTTGAATTTGAAATGGTATGCGGTGCCGCTGTTGTCGGATATGGCTATGAAAATCGGAGGCATTGTCTATCCATTTGCACCATTCAATGGTTTCTATATGGGGACGGAAATTGGAGCCCGAAACCTTGCGGATCAGAATCGCTACAATGTTTTGCCTGATGTTGCAGAGGCACTCGGCCTTGACGTCACTTCGAATCGGTCGCTCTGGCGAGATCGCGCCATGGTGGAGTTGAACCGATCCGTGTTGCACAGTTTTGACGAGGCTGGCATCACCATCGGCGATCACCACGCTTTGGGCGAACAGTTTGAAGCTTTTTGTCAATCTGAATCGCGCAAAGGACGCGATGTCAAGGGTGACTGGTCGTGGCTTTCTCCTCCGATGTCTGCATCTCAGACCCCGCAGTTTCACCGTGACTTCGACAATGATTTGGTGCAGCACACCAACTTTTTTTACCAGCACCACGAGTCCGAACAGCCTCTCGACGCTAAGCCGTCCAAAAAGTCCGGCGGTTGCCCGTTTCATTTGTAGATTTGGTTGAGACGAATCTCAACTAGCGCAATATCTTCATGCTCACTTTACTTGCTGCCCTCGCTGCTGTTCTTGCCGCTCTTTCTTGTGTCCTTCTATGGAGTATGCGAGGAAAAATGGGAGGTGGGACAGATGTGTCGGATGAGAAGCTCACGGCATTGTCGGAGTCCATGCGCGATGAATTTGCCCGGAATCGAAAGGAATCTTCCGAGCAAGCCCAAGCACAACGGGAAGAGCAACGAAAATTGCAGGAAGTGTTTGAAAAAAAGATGGAGGAGAATGCCAAGGATCAAACTTCAGCCTTGCGCCTGCAGTTTGGTGATTTGATCAAGCAGCTTGAAACACAAAACAAGCAAGCATTGGAAGCCTTGAAGGATGTCCGTGGTGCCGTTGAAAAACAATTGACAGACATTCGAGAAGACAACGGCAAGCGTTTGGAAGAGATGCGTAAGACCGTGGATGAGAAGTTGCAGGATACGCTCGAAAAGAGGTTGGGTGAGAGTTTCAAAATTGTGAGCGAGAGATTGGAACAGGTCCACAAAGGGCTAGGGGAAATGCAGAACCTCGCCAGTGGTGTGGGTGATTTGAAGAAGGTTTTGACGAATGTCAAGACCAAGGGGATTTTGGGGGAATACCAGCTGGCCAACATCATCGAACAACTGCTCCCAATTGAGCAATACGAAGAGAACATTGCCACCCGTCCCGAAAGCAGCGAGCGCGTCGAGTTTGCGATTCGTATGCCGGGCAACACCGAAGACGATGTGGTTTGGTTGCCCATTGACTCCAAGTTTCCTTTGCAGGGCTATGAAAATTTGCTAAACGCCCGTGAAGCTGGTGATTTGGAAGGCATCGCTGCAGCAGAGAAAGCGTTGAATTCCACCATTGAAAAATTTGCCAAGGACATTTCTGAGAAATACGTAGAGGCACCGCATACGACGGACTTTGGTATCATGTTCTTGCCCATCGAGAGTTTGTACGCCGAGGTGCTGCGTCATCCAGGGTTGTTTGAAACCTTGCAGCGCAAGCACCGCATTACCATCACCGGACCGACCACGATGTCTGCACTGCTCAATAGCTTGCAAATGGGATTCCGAACATTGGCGGTGACGAAGAGGAGCAGCGAAGTCTGGAAGATTTTGGAGGCGGTGAAGACCGAGTTTGGAAAATTTTCCAGCAAGTTGGAGCTTGTGGACAAGCAGCTGTCCACTGCCAAGCGATCCCTCGAAGACTTGCGCAATACCCGCACCAATGTGATGGAGAGCAAGCTGCGCAAAGTGGGCACCCTGGAACATGATGAAAGCGATCGGTTGCTGGACTTGCCTCCTGATCCTGAAATGGACGCATTGTCCGACTGAGAGTCTCAGAGCAAAAAGGCCGGAACCAGCTGCCTCGTCCATACCATGAAGTTTTTCCAGGCACCAGCGTGGTGATCGGGATTTTCCATGGTTGTCGTATGCCATGCGTTCTCCGGCAACAATTCTTCAATCATCAAGGCTTCAACCTGAGCGGCGAGTGCTGTTGACTCCATGATAGCGACACATTCCGTATTGAGGTTGGCACTTCGTGGATCCAAATTAAAGGTGCCAATCACGGTAGTCGCATGATCTACCACCATGGATTTGGCATGCAAGCCAAAGGTTGGGGTGTAACCGGCTTTTTTCTGTTTTTGAGCTGTGATCAGCCGTGTGCGAATCGAGGCATCGTGGCGGTATTCATAGACATGAACGCCTGCTGCTAACAAGTCCGATCGGATGCGTTGGTACCCACTGAAGGCTTCGAGGTTATCGGTGGAGCATAGGCTGTTGGTGAGGATGGTTACGTCCACGCCACGATTCACAGCGGCCTTGAACAAGTCAATTCCCAGATCCGTGAGCACCAAGTAGGGACTCTGGATCATGACTGAAAACTGGGCTTCTTGAACGATTTGGAGCAACGCCTCTGTGCTTTTTCCACCACCAGCGAATCCTTGTGACTCATTCTTTCCCGGTTGATCTGAAACGAATGCGATGTCATCAAGTTTGTGCAGTCGGTCGGCAGCTTGCACCCGGGGAATGGCTTCTGGAATGGCGTCGATGAGCGCTCGAATCTCGGGCCAGAAATTTGCTGTGTCACAGGCGTAGGCGTGAATGCGATCGTAGAGTGTTTGATTCTGTGCAGGGTTGGACTCATGCTCCTTCATCGTCACCGCCAGTGGGTGATTCCAGAATGTTTCAAATGATGCTTGAATGTCCTTGGCGCCCTGTCCAATCAACATCACATCGCGGTCACGGAAGTTGTATTCCTGATCGTAGTCGAAGTACTCATCCGCAATGTTTCGGCCTCCCGTGATGGCAACACTTCTGTCGACGATGAAAGTTTTGTTGTGCATCCGCTGATTGAATCCCTGGAAATCGGTCACGGCGTGATAGGCCTTCTGGAATCCATTTTTACCAGGACTTGGATTGTAAATCCGAATCTCCAAGTTGGGATGGGCGTTCAAGGCGAGCACATCGGCTTCGGAGACATCCAACATGATGTCGTCCACGAGCATTCGAATGTTTACGCCACGGTCTGCTGCGCGCAACAAGTAATCCAACGCGATGATTCCCACATTGTCTAGGGAGAAAATGAAGTACTGGATGTCGATCGTTTCACGACTATTTTGACTGAGCCAAGCCCGTGTGAAAATCGCCTCCTCACCCTCTTCAAGTACATATGCGTGGGTTTTGGAAGAATCCGTGATTCCCGCCGCCTCGATCTGCGATTCAATCGAAGAAGACGGCAGGACTTCAATCTCAGAGCAAAGTTCTCCTTCACTTGCATACGCCATCAATTCATTGGATAGTTCAGTGTCTGAGCAGGCAGTAAGGAGGAACACGGTGAGGCAGCACACCAGCGAAAATCGAAAAAAAGTGGAATGCGGAAGGGGGTGGCTCATGGCAGCAATATACTGATGAAGCGATTTATCTTTCTCCGTTTACTTTTGCCCCATGTCAATTAGGAAAGCGTTCAAAAAGGGAGAGATTGTGCAAGAAGCAGGACAAAAACGTGTAAAGTCTTACAAGGTAAACAGAGGCTTGTTGCGGTCTTACTTCACCGATGAAAATGGCAAGCAGCACAATTTCATATTTGCGCCAGAAGGATGGGTGCTTGGAGATTTGGACGCGATTGCGTTTGGGAAAGCAAGCAACTTGACCATTGAGGCGCTTGAGGAATCTGAAGTAATGGTGGTGGATTTTGTTGAATACGAAAATCAAGATTGGCAGAAAGGGTTAGAGAGAATGATGCGCCGTGCAGGAACCTTGCAGCGCCGGGTTTTGATGATGATGAGTACCTCGGCATTGGAACGATACGAGTATTTCATGGAAGTGTATCCCGACCTCAGCAATCGATTAACACAGCGTCACATCGCTTCATACTTGGGCATCACCCCGCAGGCTTTGAGCAAATTGCGCGCACAACGGGTAGGCAAGGTATATGGAAGTTAATCCAGGAGAACGCCACAAATACGAATGCGTTGCAGATTTGCGAAGAACAAACACTCAACGTTATGAAGCATTATTTTTTCGCGCTAACAGCAGCGCTCTTCTTGGTCCAACCCAATTTTTCAGCAGCACAAAAAGCAACAATTGACGCTCAATCTTCAACGGTTGAGTGGGCCGCAGGTAAGATTGTTGGCGGCGATCACAATGGAACCATCGGAATCAACAAAGGCAGCATTGTCTTCGAGGGTGATCAAATCAAATCAGGTTCAATGGCATTGGATATGACATCCATGGCCAATACGGACTTGAGCCCAGAGTACGGTGCCAAATTGATGGGGCACCTCAAATCACCCGATTTCTTCGATGTCGCATCCCACCCCATGGCGACACTTGTCATCAATGAAGGATCAACGTTTAAAAAGAACAAGGCGACCGTCAAGGCCAATGCCACCATCAAAGGCATCACCAAACCGTTGGAGTTTGAAGTAACGCGAAACGGCAACGCTTACGAAGCGACCATTGAAATCGATCGAAGCCAGTTCGACGTTCGCTACGGATCAAACTCCTTTTTTGACAACCTCGGAGACCAAGCCATTCGCGACATTTTTGTCATGACGGTCCACCTTGAAGTCAAGTGAGTCATGGCTGTCAATCAATCCAAAGGACCTGATGCAAATGCACAAGGCCCCGACATTAAAACATTGACCTCGGGCACCACCTACGCGTGGTGCTCGTGCGGTCAGTCGGACAACCAACCTTGGTGCAACGGTGCACACCGTGGAAGTGAAAAGCAACCAGTTGTATTCAAGGCAGAATCAGAGAAGCCAGTGGCACTTTGCAGTTGCAAGAAAACCAAGAACCCGCCCTTCTGCGACGGATCGCACGCGCGCTGAAGAAGGATTTGCCTATCTCAGGTTTCGCACCACCTTGTACGTGGGATCATCGAAGTGATTGATCTCGATGATGGACTCTGCCTTGTCGATGAGGGCGCGGCAATCTTCGCTCAAGTATCGGATGTGCACAGTTTTGCCAACTTCGGCATAACGCGCTGTCAACTTGTTCAACGCCTCAATAGCGGACATGTCCACGACACGGCTTTCTTTGAAATCCAAAACAACATGTTCCGGATCTTCTTGGATGTCAAACTTCTCAGAGAACACCGTGGTGGATCCAAAAAACAGAGGGCCGTATAGCTCATAGTGTTTCCAACCTTTTTCATCGGTTCGTTTGCGAGCGCGAATTCGTACGGCATTGTCCCAGGCAAAAACAAGGGCTGCAACGACCACACCGACGAAGACCGCAAGGGCGAGGTTGTGCATGAATGCTGTGATGAGGGTGACCAAAATCATGATGAAAACATCAGACGTTGGCATGCGACGGAACGTGCGCAGAGATGCCCACTCAAATGTGCCAATGGCCACCATGATCATCAGCCCTGTAAGAGCTGCCATGGGCAGCTTCTCAATCAGAGGAGCGCCAAATAAAATGAATACGAGGAGCATGACTGAGGCCACAATCCCACTGAGTCGAGCACGAGCGCCGGAGCTCACATTGATGAGGCTCTGTCCGATCATGGCGCATCCGCCCATTCCACTAAACAATCCGCTCAAAATATTCGCGGCACCTTGGGCAACGCACTCCCGATTGCCGTGGCCGCGTGTTCCCGTGATTTCATCCAAAATGTTTAAGGTCAATAGGCTTTCAATCAAACCAACTCCAGCTACGATCGCGGCATAGGGGAAAATAATGGTCAGCGTTTCCAACGTGAATGGCACAATTGGAATGTGAAAGGGAGGAAAACCACCTTTGATGGAAGCCATGTCACCTACTGTTTTTGTATCGAGTCCCAATCCAGCTACGAGGGCAAAGACGACCACAATGGCGGTCAAGCCAGCAGGTACTTTTTTGGTCAGCTTGGGCAGGAAAGCGATGATGGCCATGGACAGCAAGGTCAGTCCCACAAAAATCCCCATGGATCCACCTGTCAACCAGGCCCCTCCGTCATCCTTGAATTGGTCGAGTTGACTTCCACCGATGATGATGGCTAGGCCGTTCACAAAGCCAAAAATCACAGGCTGCGGGACCAGTCGCATCAGTTTTCCCAGTTTGAGGAAGCCTGCGGCAAGTTGAATAAATCCAGCCAGAATGACGGTTGCAAAGATGTATTCGGGGCCTTCGATAGCTGCTAACGATGCAATAACTACTGCAATGGCTCCTGTGGCGCCACTGATCATTCCGGGGCGTCCTCCCAGAACGCTGGCCACCAGACCGACCACAAATGCCGCATAAAGTCCCGTCAGGGGACTGAGACCGGCAATGAGGGCAAAAGCTACCGCTTCGGGGATGAGGGCCATTGCCACGGTCAATCCACTCAAAACTTCGAGGCGGTAATCTACGGTTTGGCGAAAGTCAAATAGGGCGAGTCTCATGGGCGGTGTATGCGTCGGAAAAAGGCGCAAAGATACCTGTTGAGTCCCTTCGAATGACCCGGATGAAAAGCACTTGGAACGAGGGAGATACGACGCGCTTAACGAGGATGGCAGATGCGCTGGCTCATTTGTTGTTCACCGTCGTTCAAAGTGATGATGGCACAGGAGCCATTCCATGCACTCCAAGGAATGTCAATTTGATTCATGCCCTCGACTTCGCAGATGCGTTTGCCATCCAAGCCAAACACGGAAGCGGTAAATTGGTTTCTGGCGTGCTTGGAGACCACTGTGAGTCCTGATGTTGAAGTCTGCAAATCCCAAGCGTGCGGTGCGGTTGGAGCTTCTACACTGGAAATGGTAACCGGTTCGACGAAAACGCCATCGATAAAGTAAAAGGCACCGTAGGTGCTGACGGCACCGGTGCTCGCAGGATTCGATTCGAGCACAGTTTCCGCATCGCTCTGGAAGTTCCCGATTGTGATGTGGTCGTATGCTGCATCAGCAATCAACGTATCTGAAATCAAAATCCAGCGGATGTAATCACTCAACACTTCCTCCGAGACGACTTGAGGAGTGGCAGCCAGAACACCGTCGCTATTCGCATCAATTCCCCCTTCACTCAAATGTGCGCCTAAGCCGTTGGATCCGAATTCTATGAAATCGGCGAGTGAAGCGTAAAATCCAATTTTATACGCCTGCCCTGGAATGAGTGGGGAGGAGAGCGGTGATTGGATGTAATGACGTTGGTTGAAATCGGGAATCGTGTACGCGTAAATGCCTGCCATTGATTCGCCATCCAAAGGCATTTGTGATCCTTTGATTCCGATGGGACCCGGGTAAGTGCTCGTGGGTTGTGCGTTCCAACAATCTGAATTGACGTTCGTGAAGAACAGTTGGGGCGTGCCTTGCGTCGGACTCGTCCAATCGTTCAAGTTGTTCCCGAAGTCATAGGCTCCCATTATTCCGCAGAACACTTCATCTCCACTCTCAAAACTTCCATCAACAACGAGGTTCTGAGCTTGGACTTGGCTTACGAAGAAAAAGACGAGGACTGCCAAAAAGGAAAAGGAAGGGAAGGAAAAATGTTGCCCACTCATGTCTTGAGAATTGTGAGAATTGGAGCCGCAAGGGTACGGACTTTCTATGTTCCGTCGGCATCTGCAAGTTGCTTTAACTTGGTTTGGCATTGCTTTCCATCTCTGATGCTTTGCTACCGGATGACACGGGCCACACCAAAGAACAGGTTACCCGTGAGTAAACGTCCTTTGAATTGACCGTTTTGATCAAGAAGTTCAGCGCTTGGTCGGCTCGCATGTTTCATGGACGACATCCGTGCCGAAAGTTCAATGCTCCAATCCGGAGCGATGTCATAGGTGGCATGCATTCGAAGCATAGGTGCCAAGGTGATTCGGTTGGACGGAAATTCAGCATCGCTGTAATCGACAATGTTGCCCTCTTGTTCAGTAAAGGTTCTCCCACTCAGCGAGGTTCTCCAGTGAACGAGTGCTCCAAGAGCGAAGCCCCCGTGTAAAATGGGAGTCAACGACCAACGGTTTTGCCATTCCAAGGGAATGGTGATTGTGCGCAATCGATTGTGATGGACGACCCGTCGTTGTGCCACAACGAGCACCTCAGCAACGCCGTACACGGAGTTGAGCGTATCACCGGTATTGGGGTCAACTTCAACTTGCAATAAGGCGCCGTCAATGGTGTTGAATTGTTCGAATGTCCTGTTGTAATTGAGCTGATGGACGAATTCGTTCCATTCGATTCCCGCTCCCCATTTTTGCCGCAGCGCATCGAAGTCGATCATTGCGCCCACGCTCCAAGATCCATTCGATTTCATGTTGTCGTTTTGGGCGAGCAGGTTTGCACCGTCTTGTTCCAAATAGCTAAACTTACTCCAGGTTGGGCCCTGGTACATGCGAAGATTGAACGAGCGTCGATTGCCGTCGCCATTCATGCTTTGACCATCGATTGAAGTTGCCATCGGCGCGAGTTCAGCGGCAAGCGGTGTCCTTGATGCAGGAGGGGGTTGGAGATCCATGAAAAGCAACAAATCCATAGCGATTAGCTCACTTGCAGGTTCGGTTTTCGTTTCAGTCGTTGCGGTGATCGGTAAGGTGGTCGTTGCGGTGATCGGTAATTCGATCGTTGCTTCGATCGTTGCTTCAATCGGTAAGTCGATCGTTGCGGGGATTTGGGCTTTCGGTGAATTCAGAGAAGTACTCCCAGTATGTCTTTTATTCAGCGAAATAGCAAGAGACTCAGAGGCTGCGGACTTTTGAGTTTCGTTGGCGACTGCATCAGGATTGCTGCTGGAATTGGCAGCGCGCGCAGAAGATGCGCTAACAGCGGCATTGCTCTGGGGGATCGAGGTTGACGGCGTTTTAGATGCCTCTGTTTGCTTTTGAATTTTCTTCGGACCCACAGGCGATTCGGCATCAGGGTACACAGACCATGCGATAGCAGCCACAAAACCGGCCGTGGCGATGAATCCCGCGACGCGTCTTCGCGAACGCATGTGGCTGCCCCTCAGATCATCGGCGTCCAATTCCGACGCAATGGAATCCCACAAGACATCTCGTTCCTGACTCGATAAAGGGCTGTGCTCCTGTCCAAGCTTGTCCTGAAATTGTTTTTCAAAATCATTCATGCGTTCAGTTTTTGACGGATGTTTTGCTCATCTAATTCCATGGAAAGCAAGTGTTTTTGAATCCATGATTTGGCCCGTGAAAGTCGCTGCCGTGAGAGCTCTCCTGATATTTTCAAAAGGTTGGACGCTTCAGTGTGGGTGAAGCCTTCGACGGCTACGAGCATGAAAACGCTGTAAAAGTCTATAGGCATTTTGCTCATTTCGTGAAGAAGCTCCTCGACCGTAAGATCATTGATTGCACGAGGTTTTACAGCCAGTTCATGCTGCTCCACGTCCAGTGTTGTCGTTTCGTTTGAGGCCGCTTTGATGCCATAGGTTATCGTGGTGTTGATTGCAATGCGCGAGGACCAATTCAAAAAATTGCCCTTCTTCGCGTCAAATTGAGCGAGGCTGCGGAAAATTCGGAGGTAAATTTCCTGCAAGACATCGTTCCACTCCTGACTCTTGTACAATTGCCTTTGAACGATTGCGCGCAAATACGGCAAGGTCAATTCGTAAAGCTCTCGTTGTGCTTTGCGTTCGCCATTGAGGCAACGTTGGATGAGGTGATCTGGCACCGTGGTCATCATACGAATCGTAATGAAATCACGGGATGTTGATCAGGACTTGGGCAAGGCACCCTTGAGAATCGATGCATTCAATTCCGAAAAATCCGGAGTTTAATCCATTGATTTCGAGCAGACCCGTTGATTCGGAAAAGATGCCGTTTTCCAATGCCGTCCAATCAGGGGACAACAAAGTCCATGTGTAAGGTCCTGATCCACCATTGACATAGATGGAAGCTGATCCGTTCCCTGATCCATCATCGGCTTCAGATGATATAAAAGTCACCGAAATGTCGCAATCTGCAATAGAAGCGCATTCGCAGTTGGCTGTCACCATTCCTTGAATGTTGTCGTTGAGAGCACATGCGTCGCCCACATCTCCTAGCAATTCAGGACAATCCCAACCCGTTAAATTCAGGTCGACGCTCCCCATTGCTGCTGTCGAGCATCCTTCAGAATCATTCACAATCAGTTGGTAGATTCCAAAATCGAGCGCAGTAAGCGCTGGGTTCGAGCCCATCAAGTCTCCGGATTGGTACCATGCATAACTGTATGGTTCTGTTCCGCCGGTCACAGAGCTTTCGAGCATGCCACTGCCAGTGCCGTCATCCGGCGAGGAGCTGATGCCGACGCTCATTCCGCAGGGTTGAGTCACAACGCATTCACAGTCTTGCGAAACGAATCCAGTTGCCACTACGCCAGCCAGCTCTTGAAAGCAAGAATCACCCACATTCAACTGCAGCAATTCACAATCGTAGGAGGGAACAACGACAATGGTTTCATGCTCACCTTCTTCCAAAATGATGAGCTCATCGATGTCTTCCTTTTGGCAAGCCAACAAGGCAGCGGAAAGCGCCACAACACCGCAAAAGGTTCCAAGAAATGAGTGCCGAGAATTGCTTTTTATCATGCGATTAGAAATCAATTAGGGTTTGAAGCCAATATGAAGAAATCCCGCAGGCCGAATGCCTACGGGATTTCAACTCAAAGCAGAAATGAGTTAGAATGCTGCCTTATCAAGCATCATCGAATTACGACTTTCTCTGTGCGAATAAAGCCGTTCTGTCGAACCTGGCAGAAGTACAAACCAGGCGCGAGGTGAGCAACATTGATGCTTTGCGCATCGTTGGTCTCTCCGCGGTTTCGAGTTGTTTGTACAACCACTGATCCATCCATTGAGAGCATGGTGATGTCTACCAGACCGGTAGAAGATGCTTCCCAATTCAGTCCGAATGAACCGTTGACCACCGGGTTTGGCGCGACGTTGAAGCCAAGTTCATTTGCCGGTTGCTCGTCAATGCCATTGACGACACCTTCTTCGCCGTTCATGATGGTGATGCTGAATCCGTCCATGAATCCGTTGATCCAACCCAAGGAGTCAATCTCTAGCATTTGGCAAGAAGTCGACACGCAATTTTCTTCCTCGTTGGATACTGTCAGGCACAAATTGTAAGGCCCGCTTCCTCCATACGTCCACGAAGGGAATGGATCGCTACTCGTGCCTTCGTCCCCAAAGTCCCAAGAATAGGTGTTGCTCTCATCGTAGCCCCAGATAAATACAAAGAGCTCAAAAGGAATAACTTCGTTTTCGTTGTACGCTTGCACCACAGTGAAGTCAGCTACGCAGGCATTCGGTTCCTCATAGTCAACACATTCACAGTCTTCTGAAACGATCTGTAGCATGCCTCCATTGCCACAGAAGTCTCCTACATTGGCTTCGAGCTCAGGGCAATCCCAAGCCGTCGGGACGTCTTCCCAGCCAAATGCAACACAGCCGTTGGCGTCAGTAACTTGCAAGAAATAAGTGCCGGCCGGAACGCTGTCCAGCGTTGTCCCTGTTCCATACACTTCATCCCCAAAGTCAGTCCATTCGTAGGTGTAGGGTGGAGTGCCTCCTGATGCGATTGCTTCCACGCTTCCAGAGCCCGTTCCATCATCAATGGACAACAAGTTGGTTTCGACAATCAGATCGCAATCAGGAACTTCGATGCATTCGCAGTCTTCATTGATCACACCAAATGTGCCTTGGTTGATGCCACACGGTTCACCGATGTTCCCAAACAACTCTGGGCAATCGAAATCGTTGCCACCGTTTCCAGGATCCCACGTGCCATCCCAATCGTTGGCCTCCACCCATGCCCAAACATCAGCACATGCTTCTTCATCGCCAGCCATCGCCGCATAAATCGATTCGGCAAGTCCGCAGAAGATCCAAGGTTCCAGGTTATCCGGGTTTCCGCATTCCATGATCGCGTACAGAGAAAGAAGTTCAGTGTCCAAGCCCTCCAAGCAATTTTCAGGTTCGATGTATTCGACGCAATCGCAGTTTTCATCGATGATGCCCCATCCGCCCTGGCAACCCCAACCAACATTGCCCATCAAGTCGGGGCAGTCCCATTCGACATCGCCATCGCCACAACCCACATCAATACTGACCGCATAAACGATGTCAGTAGGTGTATTGCTTTCAAAGTAAATCGGAGGTAAAATCGTGGTGTCTTCGCCGCAAATGACGGCGACATACATCGATAAATTGGCAATCGACTCTTCCCAGTAATATTCTGTAGTGAGCGTTGCATTGAGCAACATCATAAAAGTGTAACTGGGCTCATACTGCTGCCAACCAGAGCCCATTTCGTTTCCGGTGCCCATTGAATCGGGGAGCACATCGAAAGAGAGCTGAACCTCAAAAATTGAGAAATCAGGAGATGGAATACCGTTCAATTCGAGATCTACAATGGTCTGACCGTAGGCCGAACCGAGACCAAAAAAGATCACGGCGAGTGAGAGAAGAGTGTGTTTCATTTCAATCAAAAGTTTTGTTCTTAAGGGAATACCACGTTGTGTCTCCGCTGTGACAAGGATTTAGGAGAAAGTTAAGGGATAGCCCATCAAATTGGCATAGTTTCGAACAATGATCATCAAGCGCAACCCTCTGAATCACAGAGAAACATCATTTGGATTTATGGAGGTGCTGGCGGAAGCTGATGGCAAGCCGCTTGTGGAATTCTTGCATTTTGCACGCAACGGCAGAAGCCATTCCCACGATGAATGGGAGGTGGTAAGAGTAACCGCCGGCGGGGGGAAAATTTTGGTGGGAGAGGAGGTTATTGAGGTGCGGGCAGGCGACACCTGCCGCATCCCACCGCACACCTCGCATTGGATGGAGCCCGATGGCACCATGGATATTTTGATTTCGTATTTCGAGGAGTGAATGTGTGTGCCACGTCATCCACGTGCGACGTTTAAAAACCTCCAGTAACTGGTTGTGCGATTATTGGATTAATGTGCTTAGTTAGCAAGACTAACTTTTAATCTTTCATTTCATGAAAAAGCGATTGATCGGAACCCTGCTGGGTTTTTTGGCCATGTTTGGCTTTGGAGCGATTTATTACGGCCTCCTCACTGCTGAAGCTGGTGCGGAGATGGCAGCGAATTTTGCGAGTTGTATGCATGCTGAACCCAACATGCCATATATTATTTTGGCCAATGTGATGGGCGCCTATCTGCTGGTCTACACGTTTGATAAAATGGGGGTCAATGACGCAAAAGCCGGCGCTTACCAAGGTGCCATGATCATGGCAATTGTGTTTGCGATGTCCAATCTGTTCATGGGCGCACAATTCACAATTTGGGATACGCAAGGATTGCTGATTGAATGGGGCGTTGGCATCGTGCATGGTTTGCTCGGAGGCGCTGCCATTGGAGCGTACAATTCCAAGATTGGCTGAAAACCCATTTTTTCATCGCACAAAAAAAGCCCGGTTGACATTTGTCAGCCGGGCTTTTTGGTGAACACAAAGTTCGTGTCACTTGGCGCATTTCATCAGCGAACCATCAACTTCTGCATGGGAGAACTTCCAAATTCGCCCACTTGAACGAGGTAGGCTCCGCCTGCCCACTGACTGACGTCGATGGGGCGGCCATCCCAAGTGCTTTCCATGACCACGCGGCCCTGGAAATCGAGGATGGTGATGGGGCTGAAAGCAGGGCAATTGCGCAACGAGAAACTTTCAGTGGCCGGATTCGGAGCAATGGTCCATTGCGGCTCGGTAACCGTAGTGGTCAATTCAAATTCATCCACGTCGGTGACATTGCCGTAGATGTAGTACTCGTATTCAGCCCTTGCTGGCGACAAAGAAATTGCATCAGCATTGGATGCTCGGATGTAGAACAGGAGGTTTTCGCCGTTGGTTTCCGGGAGAAGTGCTGTGTAAGTCCCGTCATTTGAAATGGCATCTCCTTGCTCGCCGTCATCTGACATGGCAATTGATTGGAAGTTGCTTGCAATCTCTCCGGTGGTCCACATCAATTCCAGGCCAGTGGCATCAATGGTGGGCACTTCGATCATTCCGTTCTCAATCACAACCGTTCCCATAACGGGTGCGGCATCAGAAACTTCTGGGTGATTGCTCAAAAAATCCATGCGCTCTTCTACAGTGCTCAGAATTCCTGCATATCCCCAATCTGTCCAGAAGGCACTGTTCACATTCGTATTGAAGTAGACAAAAGGAAATTGATCGTTGGGGTCGGCTTCTGCGGCATCATTCGCAAGGTTCTGTAACGCGGTGATTTCCTCAGCTATTTCCTGGATTCCCATCGATTCCTCCATGATCGTGCGAATGTGCGCGAGGTATAGGCTGCGATAAAGCGGCTGGCTGTAGAGGTATTGCATCAAAGGACGTTCATCCCAAGCAGCACCGTTGCCGGTAAAGAACGGATCGAAGTGATAGACATCGTCAGGACTCCAATAACTCCAGCCCAAAATGGCTCCTACAAAGGAGTTGTCAAAATCCCACGGAATCATTTGAAAACGCCCTTCAACGTCTTGATACAGGTAGTAATTGTGGACATAGTAACCGTTGTAGGTGTCGAGATTACTCACGACTGTATTCACGGCCATGGCCCAAAGCACACGATCAATGTTCAGCACATCGCCCAGATCTTCAGGTGAGAACTCCAAGGTGGTGATGAGGTCGAGCAAGGGTCCCCATCCATCGTCGGACTTGATGGTGTAGCTGTCGTAGTAGTTGGTCGTATCCGATCCTAGGTAACTCAATGAGGGAATTCCACCATCGGTTCCGCCTCCACCATTTTCACTGCAGAATACGCCTGCACCATCGCATTTAAAGAGCACTCCGTCATTTTCGTCAAAGTGCTTGTTCAAGAATTGGCGGTTGATTGATTCCGTGTTGACATACAGACCTGTATAGTCCCCTTGCGTGTGCAGCTCGATCAGGTTAATTTCTGGCGTAGGCAAATATTTTCGATAAATCCTACTTGCAATGTATTCTTTGCAATACGTGGGGTCTAGCCATGCATTGGCCAATTTCACTTTGTTGTACCCCATGAGGTCTTGGCCGGAAATCCAATGGTTGAAATCGAGGTTGTACGGCACTTTTACGCTTCCAGCTTCGTTCGGAAGACAGAAGGTTGAATTGCCTTTGTAACGCACTCCGACGCTGTCGACCGAGATTCCGTCAATGGATACATTGGCTGGAATCCGGAGCGATGGATTGTTGAAAAATGCATCAACAAGGACAGAATGGTAGTTGTCATCTTCAAACGTCAGATCCATCTGACGCAGAATGCTCGGGTCAAATAAGCTTCCATCACCATTGTACAGCTGCTGCGGATCGTGGGTGGTGAGGTTTTGACTGAAAGCGAATTGTGCCAGCGCACAGACAAAGAAAACAAGAGGAAAGATTTGACGCATGGTGCAAATCTAAAACACGAAGAGGACTTAATTCCAGAGCAAGGCATTGAATGCTGTACTCGTTGTATCGGTCACCAATCCATAGGTTTGCTTCATCAATACGACGATTTCTTGCGTCGAAGGATCCGCATAATACTGAGTGTTGAAATAGCCGCTCCAAAAGAATCTGCCAGCTCCGGGAGAATCGCTTTTAACCCCAAATGCCAACCCTTGTTGCCAGGGGCCAGCAACAAGTCCTGGCGCCTGATCCGCCATCACACTATCCACGGTTGCTTCTTGTAAAACGCGCACGCCACCAACTTCGCCGCGGCCGAGGTACATCTGCAAAAACGTGGCATAGTCGCTTGCGCTGGATGTCAATCCTGCACCACCTGAGCAAAGAGGCCATTCTGCGTGCATCGGGTAATCAATGGTGTAATCGGGGTGTTGATGCGTTTGCCAAGAAGACCCATCGGGAGCGCGTTCCATGACGTTGGCTACGCGGGATCGATCGGCCCCAGGCACGACAAAATGCGTGTCCTCCATGCCCAAAGGCTCAAAGATTTCCGCTTCCACGAATTCAGCATAAGGTTGCCCTGAGGCGACTTCTATGACAGCGACCAAGACATCGAGGCCCAAACTATAGGTCCATTGCGCTCCGGGCTCGTGAGCCAGCGCCAATTGGCCGATTTTGTCAGCATTGTCGTAGGTGCTGCGCTCATCGCGTGGGAACAAGTCGGTGATGTCGTGTTTGGTGTAAAGTTTTTCATACCGGGGGTCGCCAATCTCGCCATAGGGGATCCCGCTGGTGTGGGTCATCAGGTGCCGTATGGTCAAGGTGTTTTGAGCAGGCAAAATCGAAAATGTGGTGTCAGCCATCAAGGAATCCAAAATCCCGATTGACGCAAACGAGGGAATGTATTTCGCGACCGGATCATCGAGTTCAAGAAGTCCATTTTCCCAACAGATCAGAGCGGCTGTAGAAGTGATGGCCTTGGTTTGAGAGCAAATGCGAAACAGCGTGTTGGGTTGCATGGGGTCTTGGGTCAGGGGATCTGAAAAACCATACGCTCGATGCAAAATGACTTCGCCATCTCGCGTCGTGAGCAGCACAGCACCGGGAATTTGATTGGTCGCTATGGCCGCTTCAATTGCTCCGTTGAGCATTTGCCAGCGCTTGTCAAGAGGAGCTTGGCAGCCTGCGATGGCAATGATGATTAAGCTCCATA
>Ga0208964_1000156_pt1 | contig 38637 bp, 39 predicted proteins | sample AOAMet1_08_M0_20_2_FD_188227 | JGI IMG/M metagenome (GOLD analysis project Ga0208964, IMG submission 188227) | Ammonia-oxidizing marine microbial communities from Monterey Bay, California, USA - CAN11_08_M0_20 (SPAdes) | ecosystem: Environmental > Aquatic > Marine > Intertidal zone | place... | reverse complement strand
CGTCAGTGTCAGCCCATTCATCGGCATCGCTTGGGAAAGCATCTTCAGTATCGGCCACGCCGTCGTTGTCATCATCGGCATCGGCATTGTCGCCAATGCCGTCACCATCAAGATCCGACGTTTCGGTGTCATCAAACGGAAAAGCATCGGTGGTATCTGGTTCACCATCATTGTCATCATCGCTGTCAATATCATCAGTGATGCCATCGCCGTCGAAATCGGACGGGACAGTGACCGTTATCGAGTCGAGCGTTACAAATATGTCAGCGGTGATACTGCCGCTAAAATTGATGGTGGGTGTATCAGTAAAAGCACCCTGGAAGTTCTGCCGGGGCAACGCCGCAATCTCGTCTACCACGGTCATCCCATTATTGATCACCACGCCAAATACCGTAAAGCCACCATTCTGAGAATCCAGGTTCGCAGCGTTGTTTGCCAGATTCACGAACCATTCACTGGTGGCGCTATTAGGGTCGCCGCCCACTTTGGCCATCGCAACGGTGCCGCGAGTATTCGAGATCTTGAACTCGTTGACGATCGGGGCCTGTGTTGTAATATGCGGCGCTGAATTGTTATCCGGGTCATAACGATAGCCACCACCTTGAAGGACAAAATCGGGAATACTACGATGCAGGAATGTACCTGTGTAGTCACCACGATTTACGTAACCTAGGAAGTTAGCAACCGCAATGGGCGCGTCATCTTCCAGCATCAAGATATCGAACGATCCCAGGGGGGTTGTGATCGTCACGATGGTATCCGCTCGTGCGATGGTGGTGAGCCAAAGCAGCATCAGACAAAGAAAAATCTGTTTATTCATCAAATAGCCAAATCTTCAGCTGGGTCGCTAAATGGTGCCTCCACAACACCTTCAATGCCCATTTTTCGCAATGCGAGGACGATTTTTTGTCCCTTTTCTCGCTCGAGGTTCGCTCCTCCGGCCCCGCTTTTTATAGGTACGAAAAAAATCGGCGATGACCATGCGCGTTCCTGCAGCGTCGCCTGAAGATCAGACCGGGGTGCTACCCCCGCTCTAACAGCATCCCAGGTAGACCAGCGACAGGTTGGGTTTTCCAGTGCGCGAGCATAATAAAAGGCGTGCAGTGTCGGATCAAAGTCAGGGTCAACCCAGGTTGTTTTAAGCTCAGCCGCCCCCAATCCCGGCGTGATTGAGCAATTTTCCAGGTTCACACTGGCGCCATTTTCGCCGCAACGGTGAGTTACAGGATTAATTGCCAGACCATCAGAGCAGGCGACGTCATAGACCTGCTCATGATGCTCACCGTTGACAGTCCAACCTTTTACAACCTGAATTCTCTGTAGGTTAGCCGAAACAGGGTCGTGGGTTGCCCAGATAATAAAGCCAGGAACCTGATCTGCTTTTGCCAACAGGTCTGACCCCATAGAGACCCCGTTTTTGTAAGCCTGAGAAATGACATTCTTGTGCTTCAACATGTCGTTGTTAAAACCATAACCGGCAAAGAACCTGAGGCGCATTCTGGGTCCGGAGGTGGCAAAAGTTTCCTTGCGTCGAAAAGCTGAGTAGATCGCTTCTCGAGTATTTTCTTCAGCCCAAACAGCAGCGATGCCTGAGGCACCCCAGGTTTCAAAGGCACCGGCTAAATAGCGTTTACCATCAACCTCTTTGGTTAACCCTAAAAGGTTTGCGTCTTCGCTGCTTACTTCGCCAGCAGGTTCTGTCTTTGCCAAGGGCAGGGAGCCCCGTTGTATACCATTGGAATCTAACAATCCCGCCTTGGAGAAGAAATTTTCTTCATCGTCAGAGCTTGCCGCGGTATGCGTGTCAGAGGAGCCAATAAAACCGAACTTGTAAGGATTGGTCATTTCCTTGTCTTGAAATGCGAGCCCATTAAGTAGTGCTTCGCGAGCGTAGGAACCGCTGGGTTGACTTGCTAGTGTGGTGGCGATTCGGTACGGCATAATTTCGAAGTTAGCCCATTCATCGGTTTTAGACAAAGCTGGGTGCGTTTCGGAAGTGCCTTTTATCTGGGTGATTTCTATTAACGGCTCATTCCGAATACGTCGCTCGGCATAATTATCATCCAATGGATTCCCCGCCCAATCCACTAATTTGAACATTTGGCCATTGGACCCGTTTGAATTGTGTGGGATTGCCAGGCTTTCGATGCCCTGTTCACGCAGATCATCCATCCAGGCCCACAAACCTTCAGGGTTCTGGCTATGAAACCGGGAAAACGGCATAGCGGGGAGTTTGTCAGCCGCCTGGAAAATCACATTTCTGTGTAAATTACCCCGGTCGTTAGTCGAAGAAGTGTACTCGTAGGCAACAAAGGTAGTGAACTTACCAGGTTTATTAAACGCCTGGGCAGCTTTGATGGTATCTGCCCAGGCGTTGCGTGCAATATCGTTGACCATTTCAACATCAATATTGCCATCAACAATACCGGACAAAGTGCCTGGTAAAAATGTTCTGAATGCCGCAGTTCTATCGGAGACGCTACCTGTGGTTAAGTTTTCGGGGGCGTTCAGGTTGTGGAGGGCTTGAACATGTTCGAGCTTTGAAAAGTCGGTTGAAGTATCAGCCGCCGATTTGACTGCACCTAAAAACATTGCGTGGTCCGTTACCGCATAAAAATCCAGGGGCTGGCGTAATTGCACATTGAACCCAGCAGGGTGCTTGATTGCCTGACCTGTCGCGTAGCGATAAGCATCGTATGGTGTGGCAATGGTGCCGAAGGCAAATGCATCGAAAGAGTAAGCGGTATGCACATGTAAATCGCCGAAATAAGCACTCCGTTCCGCGTTGGCCGCAGGGTTTGCCGTAATGATGTCGGCGGGCATCTCGAGTTGACTACCGCCAAAACGCGAAGCGACCACTGCAGTTTGCCTCTCCTCTTCAACCACTTGCGCGGCCTGCTCCGAGCAGCCCGTAGCTGCTAGCGTGGCTATCATGCCGATGACTGCCAGGCTACTGGGCCTGCTCCGGCGAGTATCAGATGCTATAGATGGTTTTGCGAAAAATTTCATACGAGCCTTCCCTATCGATATCAACCTTATCAATTCGTTTTTTCCTTTATTACCCGTCGAGATTATCAGATAAAAAGCCGTGCTGTGTGCGCAGCATCATGGGTGACCTTTCAGCAAATTTCCAGAGGTGGGCTAAATTGCAGTGAGCAACTCTACCGTCTGGGGGCGAGTAGCTAAGCCGCCAATCTGACATCGATCATTCTCTGGCGGAAAACTGCTTTCCGCCACATTTATTTTAAGCATGCCTTACGGCGATCCTTTGTATTCTTGGGAAAATATGCTTTGAGGCATCTAGGCTCCAACTGTTTCCGCAGCGCTTTTACTGGATCAGAATTTGCCGGGAACCGCTGAAAAAAAACTTCAGCTTGTTGAACTCTTTATGTCTCTCTACGAGATGGCTGAACGACACCTTGGTTTACACAAGTACTTATTAATCTTATAGTACTCGTCGGTATGTACATCGTGTTGCACTAAAGTGTGGCTCCCATTAAAGTCATTCTTGCCAACAGCGTGTAATGCATTTTCACAAAACCGTTAACGTCTTGGCCAAACAGAGCGCTGGCATATTTGAAACCGACGAAAAGCAACAACAGAAAACCCATTAAGAGAGGTTGTACAATATGCAAAAGTTTTTGGTTTTTTTATTCTTGACGCCGATAATTGTGGCGTGTTCACCACCCGCGGACGACGCGCCTGAAGCGGCGCAGGCTGAGATAGCCGCAGTTCCTGAAGCGGCGCAAGCCGAGATGGCTGCTGCCCCTGAGGCCCCTGAGCCTGCAGCTTACTACGAGTTTCTTTGGTGCAAGTTTGGGGGGAATTACTCCACTGAAAGTCGGGATGCTTATTTCGCTGACTTCAATACAATTGTTGACTCCATGACGGAGCGAGGCATGCGTTCATTCGGCTACGCTCCCAGAGACTGGGAATCGGAAGATTTTGATGCGCTGTGGGTAAACCGATGGCCAGATAAAGAAACCAGCTTACAGGGCTGGGCCGAATGGCGATTAGCTGGAGGCAATGAAAAGCTTCAAGCTGATCATCCGGACGTATTAATGTGCGGCGAGGAACCCGGCACCGATGCATTCGGTTACACAACATACATACCCAAAGATCTTCCGGCTGCATTCTCCGTTGAAAATCCTCCCTACCATGTAGACAACCTGTTCTGCACCTTCAACGAAGGAAAAGGACCTGAAGATATCCGTGCGTATTTAAGGGATCACTATATGCCTTTTTTAGATCGCTATACGGCTGACAACCCGGATAACAGCTACTGGTTTGCTATTGGTGTTCCTGATTTTGAGCCCATGGAAAATTACCCTCAGGATTTCAATTGGCTGAACTACTTTACTAATGCTGAAGAAGCGGCGGCCGGGATAGCAAACTATGAGAAGGAAACCGACCTGCAAAATCAGATGGCCGAAGTCGTGACCTGCTCGGACAGGTCTCTCTGGAATGCCATGCCTATTCGGGTTCCACCCAGCGCGACATAAGCGACGAAGAGCCGGTGAGCGTTACCCGAAAGGAGAGTTTCATCGCGAAACGAGTCTGTCGTCCAATGTGCAGTAGCGCTGCGGACGGCAGACGATACTCTTGTATTGTTGGGTAACAAGTTACAGGGCTTTCTAAAACCCTGACCGTCTATGATAGTTAGAAAACCCGTTACTTCTCACTGAAGGTCACCTCCCGGGCTTTCAACCTGCCGCTGCATTCGCTGCAGCATACCTGACCATGCAACGTCTTCCCGCACTTCCTGTGAATAAGTCGCATCGGTTTACCATTACCTGCGTCACACCATTTATCGCCCCACTGCAGCAATGTCTGAAAGTAAGGAAAGAATTCCTCACCTTTCTCGGTCAGCTTGTACTCGTATCGCCTGGGATTTTGCTGGTACTCTTTTTGGTCAAAAATGTCCTGCTCTACCAGAAACTTAAGACGACTTGAAAGAATGTTAGTCGCAACGGGTAACTCGGCGTGAAACTGATCGAATCGCATTGAACCATGGAAGGAAAGTGCAAGGATGTTTGCAGTCCAACGATCACCCACGATATTAATGAGGTTCTTGTAAAGCATTCGCTTGCTGGGTACTGCCTCTACCGATATGGACGAACGACGACGAACTTTCATCTCTCTTTCGTCCCGGGTTGCACCTGGCCCCGGCTTGTAATCAATATGAAACGGCTGCACCAGATCATCGCAGTGTCGACAACGCAGTTCAGGAGTAAATTCCCGTCCGCACTTCACGTGATTGAAGGCTACCTTGTCAAGCTGAGGGGTATTAAAGAATTTTCGTTCCCAGGCAATCGCCATCAGGGCATTTTCATACAGATCGATCGACTTTTTAGTCAGATGGTATCGCATGCGCTTGCCACCTTCACGGTCCGGCTTAAGTTGAATGCAATCGACAGACTGCAGCCATTTCAGGCGATTAGAAAGCACCCCACGGGAGACCCCTGTGGCTGCCATCATCTCGTTAAATGAGTTAATACCCCAGAACACTTCCTGAATGATCAACAAACACCATTTGTCGCCAACCTGGTCGAGTGCGCGATTAATTGAGCTTGCGCGAGTGATCAGTTTTTTCATCTATGCGGTAATTGCATGGCCTGTTAATGACCCGAACTTACAATATAGTCTTGTTATGCAAGCATAGCAAACAGCCAAACAAGACAGTTCTAACTGTATTAACGCTTGATAGAACGCCATCTTCTTGGTGTTAGTGATGGTGATGCCTCGGGAAATCAGTTTGCAAGAAGGCCTGCAGATACCAGGACCCTGGCTTCAAATGCCGTTATTCGGCCCGCCGTGGAGCACGACCGAACCCTTTAATACTCGGCCGGTATGGACGCTGAGACTAAAGCTTCGCATGAAGGAACCTATCTCGGCACACCTTCCTCATCGTAGCTCCTCTCGCAACCCTCAAAACAGGGTGATTGTTCGCTGAAAACCTACAGTTGAATATTTTCGCTAATAGCTTCACTAGCATACAGCTTGCAGATCACCCACTCTGTTCCAATAAGTCTCCAGAGACTTTATGTGTTCCGCTGGTGAGCTCAACCCTGGGCCAACACCCTTCAATTGGGCAGCACGCATCGAAACGTAGTCTGCATTCAAACTACTCCATTGTTCAGCATGACGACGCCAGTTGTCAGCACCATCCTGGAAGTTTACGAAGGCTTCAATACCAAACCCGGTGATCTCTCGACCTGCCAACGTGACCAGTTCACGGCATCTTTTCGCAGCTCTAACATTCGACTCCTGGTCACCACCAAGCATAATGCCATCACCGATCCTTGCCGCTCTTTTGAACGCAGCATCGCTAAAGCCACCAAACCAAACTGGAATTTGGCGTTGCGGTAAAGGATTAAGCCCCGCGCCATCCACACGATGATGCTTTCCATCAAAGTCGACGACTTGATTGCTCCAAAGTTCTCGCATCAGCTCTACCTGCTCAGATAGCCGTTTCCCTCGGGACGAAAAGTCCTCGTTGAGCGCCTCATATTCGACAAAATTCCAGCCCGAGCCGACGCCGAGCCGCATTCTACCCCCAGACAGCAAATCGATCTGGGCGACCTGTTTCGCAACCAATGCAGTTTGACGCTGCGGCAGTACGAGGATACCGGTCGCAAACTCAATTGTTTCGGTAAGCCCAGCAAGATAGCTGAACAGGACCATCGGTTCATGAAAAGCGTCGGCTTCATTATAGATTCCGTAGAGCTTCGGCTGACGATCACGTTTAACCGCACCCAGAACGTGGTCGTAGGCCACGATATGTGAATAGCCAAGAGACTCAGCCGTCTGTGCCCAGTCACGAATTACAACGGGATCAGTGCCTATCTCCTGATGTGGATAAATCGCCCCAAATTTCATGGGCTGACCTGGGTGATGGCTCCGCGATACTTTTCGCCACCCATCCAATAGAGAATAGAACCGATAACGACGGTAACAAGACTGATCAACATGGCGAAACGTATAGATTCTGCGCCAAATTCTGGCTCAAGCAGATCGCTCAGAGCCCCTACAATAACTGGCCCGAGTCCCAAGCCAATAAGATTCAACAGCAGCATCAGCAAGGCAGATGCCTGTGATCTGAGATGATCCGGCGTCAGCGTTTGAATCGCAGCATAAGTGGGTCCAATCCAAAAAGAAGAGACAACGCCGCCAAAGAACAAAAAGACAACGGCATAAGGAATGCGATACTCACCAAGCTGCCATTGTTGACTCTCCGGCCACAGCACAAATAAACCCAAAAATATAACCGAGAGACCGGCACCAACCGATGGCAGTCTTAACTGCCATCTCGCATCCCTGGATGCAAGTCGGTCGCACAAAATCCCACCAGAAATTGCGCCGATGAGCGAGCCCAATGTACCCACCACGCCTAGGATCAATCCAGCCTCGATCAGCGTAAGCCCATGGACGCGTATAAGGAAACTTGGGAACCATGTCCCCATACCGTAACCTGCGAGAGCAGTAAAACCGGTAGCAAATGAAATAAGGGCGAAAGCTGGTATTCGCCAAAGCCGGGTCAAATCCTCCAGCATCGACCGCGGATCAGGCACTGCTCTTTTTAGCGGTTCCTTGACGACCAAGAACACGAGCAACCCAACGAGCACACCCGGCAAACCAAAAATAAAGAAAACGCTACGCCAGCCCATCTGCTCGGCGATAACCGCACCACCCAACATACCTACTAGTACGCCGATCTGTGTACCGCTGCCATAGATTCCCATCGCAGTTGATCTTTCTTCAGGCGGGAAATAGGACGCAATCAACGAGTGTGAAGGCGGTGTGCCACCAGCTTCACCCACGCCAACGCCAACACGCAGAATGGCTAGCTGCCAAAAGGTTCCCGCTAAACCGCATAGCGCTGTCATACCACTCCACACCACCATCGATATCGCCAATACATTACGTCTGGACCAGCGATCCGCCAGGCGGGCTACCGGTAATCCAAGTACTGCATAGAACAAAGCGAAGGCGAATCCAGAAAGAAAGCCCATCGCTGTATCAGAAGCACCAAATTCAGCTTTAATTGGCTCCAGCAGAATCGTCATCAACTGCCTGTCGATAAAACTGAAGACACTTGCGATGAGTAGTACGGACAATACGAAGTATCGGTATCTCGCTGAATAGGTATTGGCATCGGTCATGGTATACATGAGCCTCCGTTTAATGAGTTCGACCCTGGTTCAGTCGCGAAATCACAGTAAGAGCGATAGCGACGGCTTTCGTCACAGCATGATGACGGCTGCATGCCCTGGCCTGCAGCTGTGACCATTACCATGCGATGTGAGAGCTCAAACAATTTCATATTAAGTTAACTAGCCAAGTTGGGCCTGACCGCCATCAACAGCGATTGTCTGCCCGTTGACATACCTTGAACCTTCACTGCAGAGTTGAACCACGAATCGGCCAATATCTTCCTCGCACTCACCGACTCGTCCCTGAGGAATCGATGCCTGAAAGGCTTCGGCTTCTTCCGGGTTGTTTGCCATCCACCAGACGAGACCCGGCGATTTTGCATGAGGCAGAATGACATTCGTTCGGATGCCATCCCCGCCCCATTCACAGGCTGCAGCCCTGGTGAGAGATCGAATCGCTTCTTTTACCGCCGCATAAGCGCCATAGCCAGACATATCCCAGCGTTTTGCTGCCGTACTGGCAAGATTGACGATACAGCCATCGCCCTTGAGATAAGGATAAGCAAGTTTCATTAGCCTTAATGTCGCCAGTGGGCCCGATTCAAACCCCGCCGTAAAAGCTTCGTCTGAGACGTCATTCAACAATCCATTTGGCACTTCCTGGGCATTGTTAACGAGAATATTGAGTCCCCCGAAGTGAGAAACTGTTTCGCCAACAGCGCGCGCCATATCGGTACTGCTCTTTACATTGCATACCACCGCAAGCGCTTTACCACCTCGATCAGAGATGGCAGTTACAGTTTTGACCAACTTTTCTTCGGTGCGGCCAGTGACGACAACGTTCACACCTTCAGCCGCCAACGCTAGAGCAATGCCCTCACCTACCCCTTGACCAGCACCGGTTACCAGCGCAACTTTACCCTCAAGTTCCTTCATCGAAATCACTCCAAAAAATGAGACTATGGATAAAACCGGCTGATCGTATCAACCACACAGGCAGGACGATCGGTACCTTCAATTTCCACGCTGACTCGAACAACTAATTGCAAGCCACCCTTCACTTCTTCCACCGAAACAACTTCTCCCGCGCCACGAATCCTTGCGCCTACGTTGACCGGCGACGGGAAGCGCACCTTCTCACAGCCATAATTCACGCCCATCGATGACTCAGTAACCGTGATCAAATCCGGCAGAAATTTGTTAACGAGCGCCAACGTCAGATAACCATGCGCAATCGTTGAGCCAAAGGGTCCTTCTGCCGCCCGGGCTGGATCTACATGTATCCACTGATGATCATCGGTTGCATCCGCGAAACCGTCGACACGAGATTGTTCAATAAGCATCCAGTCTGTGCTGCCGAGATCCTTACCAGCCAGCATGTTCAACGCATGAAACGGCACTTCCATATCAGGCTCGCTGACTGGACACAGACACAGTCTCACCGGTCATGTAACTTGAATAGTCAGAGGCCAGAAAAACCATCACATTAGCCACTTCCCAAACCTCTGCAGCGCGGCCATAGGCTTCCTTTGCCGTCAAATCTGCGAGCAACTCTTCAGTCGTGACTTTCGCCAGAAAAGGATGCATCGCAAGGCTTGGCGCAACGGCGTTAACACGGATGCCTAGTTCGGCGCCTTCGACACCGGCACAACGGGTCAGAGCCATGACACCCGCCTTCGCGGCAGCGTAGTGAGCCTGACCTCTTTGTGCACGCCAACCTAATACAGAGGCATTGTTGACGATAACGCCACCGCGACCCTGCATGGTTTGCATGGCGGCTCGCGTCATACGAAACGTTCCATTCAGGGTCACATCCAGTACGACCTGCCATTGATCATCTGTCATGTCGACAAGATCAGCCGTACCACCAAGTCCAGCATTATTGATCACGACATCTGTCTCTCCCAATACCTTGGTGGCCGTTACAAACAATCGATCAACGTCTTCCTGGCTGGTGACATTACAAAGACTGGTCGCAGGCTGTACGCCTGTTTCCTTCTCCAGCCTGGATGCCGAATCTTCGAGCCTGCCTTCATGGATATCTGAGATCAAGACCGATGCGCCTTCTTCCAGACAACGCTTCGCAACAGAAAAACCGATGCCTGTACCCGCAGCTGCAGTGACGATCACTCGTTTATCTTTTAAAAGGTTATGGCCTTCAACATAGGTTGGTGGAAGCGAAAGAGACATGTATTACCCTCAAGAACCGTAAACGGATTGTGCTTGTCTGCTGGAACCCAGAAGTTTGTCGACAACGTCGCCAAGCTCACCTGTTTGCCAACGAGCATTTTTGTCAACTTCCGGGCCGGTGTGCCAGCCTTCAGCAAGTGATAGCTTACCGCCGAAAATCTCGAAACATTGACCACTGACGTGTGCCGATTCTGCACTCGCTAACCAAACCACAATTGGCGCAACATTATCGGGGTGGTAACTATCGAAGCTACCGTCTTCCGGTACTTTCATCATCTCCGCAAAAACGTCCTCTGTCATACCCGTACGCGCCTGGGGTGCCAGCGCATTTGCGGTAATACCATATCTCGCAAGCTCAGCGGCCTGAACCAGGGTCAGCGTGAGAATGCCTCCCTTCGCCGCAGAATAGTTTGACTGGCCTATCGAACCCAACAGCCCCGCGCCTGAACTGGTATTAATAATTCTGGCATCAACCTCGACGCCATCTTTTGATTGCTGACGCCAGTACCTGGCCGCATGATTGGCAATGCAGTAGTGACCTTTAAGATGTACATTCATCACCGTATCCCAGTCTTCAGGGTTTAGGCTGGCAAACATTCGATCACGGCAAACACCCGCATTATTCACAACACCGTGAACGTCACCGTACGTCTGTATCGCCGCCTGAACGATGTGCCCAGCATCTTCGTGGTCGGTAATATCATGACTGTCGATGCAGGCATGACCTCCTGACGCCTCGATAGCAGCAACTGTTTTACTTGCTGTCGCCTCATTGATATCGTTAACAACAACATTGGCACCGGCCTCACCCAGTGCCAGCGCATAGCTTCGGCCAAGCCCACCGCCTGCACCAGTAACAATGATTGTTCTGCCTTTACATATTCCGGCCATCGCTATAGCCGCTCGATGATCGTGACATTTGCCTGACCACCACCTTCACACATAGTCTGCAGCCCCCATCGTCCACCAGTGCGCTCCAATTCATGCAAAAGTGTCGTCATTAGTTTGGTACCAGTCGCACCCAGTGGATGCCCCAGGGCAATGGCACCACCGTTGACATTCGTTTTCTCGTAGTCGTAACCAGTGTCAGCAAGCCAGGCCATAACGACCGGTGCAAACGCTTCGTTGATCTCGACCAGGTCAATATCCGCGATGTTCATGCCGGTTTTTTCCATTGCCCGTTTAGTGGCGGGCATAGGTGCGGTCAGCATCCAGATCGGATCATCTGCGAGCACACTGATATGATGGATTCTGGCTCTTGGTTTGAGGTCATAACGTTTTACGGCTTCCTCTGAACAAATCAGCATCGCGGAGGCTGCGTCGCAAGTCTGGCTCGAGACTGCTGCCGTAATACGACCGCCCTCCTGCAGAGGCTGGAGTTCTGCCATGGCATCTAGCGTCGTACCGCGGCGCGGTGTTTCATCCATAGTAACGCCGTTTACAGGTGTAATTTCTCGATCAAACCGGCCTTCATCAATCGCACGGAAAGCACGCTCGTTTGAGTTAAGCGCAAACTGCTCGAGATCTTGGCGCGACAGCCCCCACTTTTCTGCAATCATTTCAGCAGAGTTAAATTGTGTGACTAGCCCGTCACCAAATCTCTTCACCCAGCCGGTTGAACCGGTGAAAGGGTCGCCAAAACCATACGCCTGCCCAGCCAGCATCGCGGCAGATATCGGGATCTGTGACATAGCCTGCACTCCTCCCGCGACAACAACGTCTGCCGTGCCACTCATTACCGCTTGCGCCGCAAAATGGACAGACTGCTGCGAAGACCCGCATTGTCGATCAATTGTGACGCCGGGAACGTGCAACGGCAGGCCGGCAGATAGCCAGCAAGTACGGGCGATATCACCCGCAAGGGGACCGATAGTATCCACACTACCGAAAATGACATCTTCATAGTCATCACCAGGAACATCATTCCTGTCAACCAACTCCTTCAGAACGTGACCACCCAGATCTGCAGGATGCATTTCTGAAAGACCACCCTTTCGTCTACCTGTTGGCGTTCGCAATGCATCAATAATATATGCCTCTGCCATTGTCGTTCTCCTTTTATTCCTTATGCCCTATTCCGTATTCGTTGCGGCTTTTAAACAACCCTGTCATGTATCCTCGAATTTCGCTGTCTTACCTGCCTCCACGAACGCATCGCGGGCAGACTGACTGTCTTCGTGCATGTACATTTCGAAGGTAAACCCCTGCTCCCAACGATAATTCCTATCGACATCAAAAGATTCGATACCGTTCAACGCTTGTTTTGCAATTCGTAACGCATCCCTGGACTTCGAAGCGATAACCCCTGCAAATTCGCGTGCAGCCTCAAGATGCTCGCCAATTGAAACCACCTGCTCAATCCCGCCCAGACGATGCGCTTCCCCGGCCGTTATCTGGCCACCGGTCAGAAAGGCTGCACGAACCTTTGCGTGGGGAAACATGCGCTGCATGTGGGATGCTCCTCCCATGGCGCCTCGATCAATTTCAGGCAATGCGAAGTAAGCATTATCTGCCGCAATCACCGCATCGGAAGCCCCACAGACGCCAATTCCGCCCCCAAGTACAAAACTGTGTGGCGCCGACACCACCGGTATTTCGCACTCGTGTATGGCCTTAAAAGTCAGAAAATTTCCTTTGTTAACCTCGACGATGGCACCGCTGTTTGCCGCCAGTTCCTTGATATCAACACCCGCGCAAAAACCTTTGCCTTCGGCTCGAATCAGCACACAACGCACATCCGGGTTCTTTCCTAAAGAGGTAATCAACTCCGGCAACTCGAGCCACATTGCACCACTGAATGCATTGACAGGAGGGTGGTTAAACACAAGCTCAGCTACTCTGTCGTTGATCTCAACATCAAATGGCATGTTCAGTTTCTCCTCTGGTCGTCGCGCCAATGTTCAGAAGCGACAACTCTGCCTCACTGACAATACGTTCGATTAATTCGGTACAACTCGGCAGGTCATCAATGAGCCCCGCAACCTGGCCACTGGGCAGCACGCCATCCTGAGGACTACCCTGTACCATCGCCTGCTGGATAATCATTGGTGCGTTCGCGGCCATTATGGTCTGACCCAGGGTCATGTCAGTGTCCCTGGCCATCGCAATCGCTGACCTGACCAGATCCAGCATGGAAACGCCCATGTGCTGTTTAAAGCGCCACCCACTAGCCAAAGCTCTCGCCAGCATGCCGATTCGACCGGATGACTCCAGGGACCGCAATCGTTCGTTCATTATCATCCGTTGCGGCATCCCATCCAGCTTCGTTGAAACAGGGATGTTGGTAACAACAGACCTCAGATAAGCTTCTTTCGTCTGTTGTGGCGTAGGGCTATCTGACGTCAAAAGAAATCGCGTGCCCATGGCAATACCGTCAGCACCATAAGCAAGCGCCGCAGCAAGACCCCGGCCATCTTTGAAACCGCCACAGGCCACCACAGGCACTCCCAGGTCCAGCTCCAGTACTTGCGAGAGTAAGAGCCAGGTCGGCGTCTCACCTGTATGTCCGCCACCTTCCTGCCCCTGACAAACCAGTATATCTGCACCAAGTTCAACAGCCTTCCTCGCATGCTTGGCGGCACCAATAGTGGGGACACAGCGAATACCTTCGCCTTTCACTTTTTCGATTATCTTCGGCGAAGGTGCTCTGCCGTAGGACAAGGCCGCCACCTTATGTTCAATACAGGAATCGACAATCTGTTCGACACCTGCCTGAAAGGAATGGAGGTTAACGCCAAACGGCGCACTGGTCTTTGCCTTAATATCCCTGATCGCCTGGTCGCACTCAGCCGGTTGCATCACCGCAGCAGCCAGAAACCCGAACGCGCCGGCGTCAACAGAAGCTGCAACCAACTCTGTTGTCGCCACCCATCCCATCGCCGTCTGGATAATCGGGTACCGACATCCCAAAGCTTTTGTCAGGCTGGTTTCCAAATTCATGGCTATCCAGCCGCACCAGTTGGATTGCCTTTGAATACAGTTGCTCTCATCTCATGCGGGTCGAGTCTCGACAAGATCTCAAGTTGGTCATCGGTTGGCGCGGCTGTCGTCCCGATTTCATCAGCTTTCGCCAGCTCGAAACCGGTGTTCTCCTGTACCTGATCGAATGTCACTCCAGGGTGCAAACTAATCACCTGAATGGCGTGATCTGGTCCACCAAAATCCATCACGGCCAGATTCGACACAATGCGCCGCAAATCCAGATAACGAGGTTGCTTGCCCCCGGGCCAACGTGCGGCGTTGTATCCGATACCACCCACCATATCGACCTCGCCATCGACAAAGGTCCTTACATCATGACTCGGTACAAACATGCTGTTCGAATTATTGATCGTGTTACCCGGATAACCGCGAACACCTAGCAACGCTGTTTTTGGTTTGTCGTAATCACCAACAATGGAAATATTCATTTGTCCATATCGATCGAGTTGCACGGGTGTCACCATGGCATGTCGCATACCTCGATTAACAATGTCGAAGACTCTTTCGTAAGTCATAAGACCTTCGATCTTAGGTTTGTAGTCGCCTCTGGGACCAACAGGTACCGGTTCAGAGACAAGGTACGCTTCACCCTCGGTCATCATCAGACCAGGTTCAAAGGTCGACTTTGCCAGCGAGGCAGCCAGACGTGGAACAAGCCCAATACTGGTGACCATATATTCGCCGTCTCCTCTGAATGCTTCAGCGGCGGCACAAATACACAATTCTGCAAGAGAATAAGTCATGGCTCCTCCTAAAATATGGGTAGTGGCAGTGTGCGGACATGCTCATATCCACCCGCGCTCTCTATATAATCTGAGAGACTTTTGCCGGTGACAAAATCACTGACATAACCATCAAGTCCTTCTTTCGCCAGTCCGTTGTAGTGTTGCAGGTGAACGACATCGATGCCATAAAGTGGGCCACATGATGTCGGATGGGCGCCGCAGGGCGCGTGTGCTACCCCGGCAACAAGATTGCGTTCAATCGGCATCTGAAGGGCTACCATCGGGTCATTAAACGTATCCGTTTCCACAATCGCCTCTGTTGTCAGATAAGCTCGATCAGCCGCCCGGCAAAACCACTCATCGAAGAAAGGATCTGGTCCAGAGATTCTCGAATTGCCTGCTACGTCTGCTTCATTGACATGGCAGATAGCGATATCAGCTTTCAGCGCGGGCATCGCGATGAATTCTTCGCCATCCTCATAGGGTGATGTAATCATTTTGATGTCGGGATTGGTCGTCATCACATCGGATCCAAATCCCACACGCGTTGGCAGAAAGGGAAGTCTCGCCGCCGCCGCTTTCAACCCCAGCTGAAACATCCCTTCATCAACTTCCATCACTTCTATGGCGCCACGCTGTCGCGCCTGCCTGAAGTGACCTTCGAGCGGAACCAGATCCATGGAAACAAATCCGAAAACCAGTTTTCGTATTTTCCCGGCTGCCGCCAGCATGCCCACATCCGGCCCCCCATAGGAGAGAATGGTAAGGTCCTTCACATCTGTTTTCAGTAATTCTCGAATCACTGCCATTGGCTTGCGCCGAGCACCCCAGCCGCCAATACCAAGGGTCATGCCACTTTCTATCTTTGAGGCAATCTCCTTAATTGAGGTTGTCTTGTCGATCATCTTGTTACTCCGGGAAGTTATAGGCATGACCCCAATGGTCGCCGACTGTACTGTTTGTTGGCTCAAAATCAGTCCAGTCGAACTGCAGACCATCGAAACCAACTTCCATAGGAATGCCGCCCGGGGCCAGAAAGTAGAAAGACACCATGCCATCATTGACATGGCGACCCAGGCTCGCGGTAATCGGGAGCTCAGCCTCGTTAACACGATCAAGGCAGGCGCCCACATCATCAATGGATGTCATTTCAGTCATAAGGTGAACCACGCCGGACGGCGCAGGTCCATTAAAGAGAGCGAGACTGTGGTGTCTGGGATTCCCGGCATGTAAGAAGTGGATGCACATTTCAGGCACGCCTTCCATCGGGGCTGGTAGCGTCAAAACATCCGACAGGCCTAACCCCAGTATTTCGCGGTAGAACTCACTCGTTGCAGCATGATCTGGTGCCGGTAGAACCGCATGACCGAGCCCCAGTTTCCCGGCGATATAGTCAATACCCAAAGGCGAAGTAAATTCACCCCCTGCATCTCGGCCATGATAGATCTCGACAAGGTTCCCGGAAGGGTCTTCCGTCGAGATGTACGCCTGAACTGCTCTGGCTGCGCAGGCAATGTCCGTGCCTTCTTCCACGGGTGCACCACTTTCACTCAACCGACCTTTGATCTCAGCAAAGGATTCAGCAGAACACTCCCAACCTGCGCCGACAAACCCCTCCGTATCAGACTGCTCAACGAGATAACGAAACGGCGCCTCATCCAGGCGCAGTCGAACACTGCCATCTTCTGCAGTCACGGATTGAAAACCCAGGATATTTTGACCGACATCGGCCCACTGCTGGGGATCCCGCATCGCGATTCGGACATAACCCAGTGAACTGACGGTCATATTCAAGCTTCATTACCTTCTTTTCGTTTCAATAGATCGAGCGCCACATCAACGATCATGTCTTCCTGACCTCCAACCATTCTTCTGTCGCCCAGCTCAACCAGAATTTCCCGAGCATCCAGGCCATATTCCTCAGCAGCTTTCTCTGCATGTCGAAGGAAGGAAGAGTAAACCCCTGCATAACCAAGGCTCAAAGTCTCCCGATCAACTCTAACCGGTCTGTCCTGCAACGGACGCACCAGTTCTTCGGCCGCATCCATCAATTTGTAAAGATCGCAGCCATGCTGCCAACCTCTGCGCTCGGCGGCTGCAATAAACACCTCCAATGGCGCATTGCCTGCGCCAGCACCCATCCCGGCGAGAGAAGCATCGACCCGCCGTGCGCCGGCCTGTACCGCAACCATGGAATTCGCCACCCCCAGAGAAAGATTATGGTGGGCGTGAACACCACGTTCGGTCTCTTCATTCAACACTGCGTCATAGGCCAGTAACCTGTCGCGATAACCATCCATATCGATCGCACCACCTGAGTCAGTCACATAAACACACTGTGCGCCGTAGCTTTCCATCAGCTTCGCTTGCTCAGCCAATTGATCCGCCTCAACCATGTGACTCATCATGAGGAACCCGACGGTATCCATGCCGAGTTCGCGAGCGAATTCTATATGCTGTTTTGAGACATCAGCCTCGGTGCAATGGGTAGCGACACGAACCGACCTAACCCCAACATCATATGCCCGCTTCAATTCTTTGCGCGTTGCAATACCCGGCAAAATGAGCGTCGTGACGACAGCATTGTCGACCGCGTCCACGACAGCTTCGATCCAGTCCCAATCGGTATGCGCCCCGAATCCATAGTTAAAACTACTGCCATTCAAACCATCGCCATGGGCTATTTCTATGGCGTCGACCCCGGCTTCGTCCAACGCTTTTGCGATGGCGCGAACATGGTCAATAGAATAAAGATGCCGAATGGCATGCATGCCATCACGCAACGTAACATCCTGTATGTAAAGTTTTTGTTGGGTGGGATCAATGATTTTCATGCTGCAACCCCGTATTTAAGTTCAGCGATTTTTTCAGCGGTACTCATAGCTGCCGAGGTCATAATATCGAGGTTGCCCGCGTACTTGGGCAGATAGTGCCCTGCGCCTTCCACCTCCAGAAATATCATCGACTTAACGCCTTCGTAATCACCCATCCCCGGTATATGCAGCTTGTTGTTACTGCCGAATCTCTCGAACTGCACTTCCTGTTTCAACTGATAGCCAGGCACATAAGCCTGTACCCGCGCTACCATTTCCTGTACTGCCTCTGCGATCTGGCCAGGCTCGGCGCCTATTGACAAGGTGTAGACGGTATCTCGCATGATCATCGGGGGCTCAGCCGGATTAAGTACAATGATCGCTTTACCCCGCTCAGCACCGCCAACAACTTCAATCCCGCGAGAAGTTGTCTCGGTGAATTCATCTATATTAGCTCGCGTACCTGGTCCAGCACTTCTCGATGAGACTGACGCGACAATTTCTGCATAGGGAACTTTTGTCGACACGCTTCGAACAGCAGCCACCATCGGTATAGTCGCCTGCCCACCACAGGTCACCATGTTGACGTTCGACTCACCCAAGTGGTCTTCAAAATTGACAACCGGAACGCAATAAGGACCAATAGCTGCAGGCGTCAGGTCAATCATTTGTTTACCATCGGCCTGGCATGCCTCATTGTGATGCACGTGAGCACCTGCCGAGGTTGCGTCAAAGACGATGCTAACATCAGACCATTCACTCATTTGTCTCGCAGCTTCAATCCCCTGGTACGTGGTGGCTATGCCCCTCGCCTGAGCCATAGCCAGCCCTTCCGATGTTTCCTCAATGCCAATCAGGATTTTCAGATCCAGGATCTTTGAAGTCTCCTGAATCTTGATCATCAAATCCGTACCAATATTTCCCGACCCTATAATCGCACAACCAAGTTTTGCCACTCTTGCATTCCTTTTTTTGTTTCAGCGGAAACGAACTTCCGCACTGCCGAGACCATCGATATTCATGGTAAAATGGTCCCCCGTAGACGCAGGAGCCAACGGCACTAAAGACCCTGACAATACTATCTCACCGCCATGTAGCGGTATGCCGTATTCTCCAAGCGTGTTGGCGAGCCAGGCGACCGCATTTTCCGGCGCGCCCTGAACCGCACTCCCCAGACCTTCGCTCAGAAATTCTCCGTTTTTCTCGACAACCACCTTAAGAGCTGCCAGATCCAACCCCTTTGGGCTGACTTCCTCTTCCGACAATACAAAAACACCACAGGAAGCATTGTCTGCAACCGTATCTGTAATCTTGATGTCCCAATTTTCAATTCTGGAATCCACGATCTCAAAACAGGCAATGACCGACTCTGTTGCACGAAGAACATCTTCCGGCGTAACGCCCGGCCCACTGAGAGAATCCTTCAACCGAAATGCGATCTCCGCTTCAGCACGAGGTGCAATCAACGTTGTGGTATCAACAATGCCATTGCGCTGCCACATGGCGTCAGTCATGAACCCGAAGTCAGGCTGGTAAACCCCCAGCATCTCCTGAACCGCAGGGCTAGTCACCCCAATTTTTTTACCAACAACTTTTTCGCCACTGGTAGTTCGATGAAACAAAAATTCGCGGGAAATTTTGTATGCATCGTCAATAGTGAGACCGGGGAACTGAACTGAAAGCGGAGGCATGGTTCGTGTTTCCCGAAGACAGGCGTACAAAGCTTCGCCCGTTTTCTTGATCGTTGCAATATCCAACATCAGTCATTTTCCAGGAAATCGAGGCAGGTAGCGTTAAACATACGCTGGTGCTCAACCATCACCCAGTGTCCGCACTGGGCAACTTCGATGTGCCGACTGGGCTTACACGCACGGACAATTTTCGACCCACCGCTGGCAGGCAGGAGTTCATCATCAATACCCCAGAAGCCAAGAACAGGACACTGAATCTTTGACAGCTCTTGCTCCATGTTGGGAATAACCATTTTCGATAGAACTTCCGGTGGTTGATCCTGAAGAATCGCCCATCGCTCATCCACCAGCTCTTCGGTCACGTAAACCGGATCATAAACCAGGGTTTCCAGCATCCCCTTCAATCCGTCTCTGTCCAGCGCGCCACCGACAAAATTATTGATCATTTTAGCCATGGCTGGCATCGCCATGTAGGTTTCGAATTCTTCAATACCGCCTGGCGCCATTAAAACGAGTTTTTCAACAAGCTTCGGGTGATCAAGTGCTGTGCGTATACTGATTGCGCCGCCAAGCGAATTCCCGACCAGAATGCAGCTATTAATGCCGAGCGCGCCAATCAGTCCAACGAGACAGGAACTGAAAAAATCTGATGTATAGTCACGGTCTATTGGTTTCGATGAATAGCCAAACCCTGGTAAGTCAGGCACGATGACGCGATAGCCTGCTTCAGTGAGGCAATCTACATTACCTTTGAAATTGCTGTGTCCGCTTGCGCCTGGACCACTGCCATGCACAAAAACAACGGTGCCTTTTTTACCATCGGCGCCATGATCGTGATAGTGCAGTTCAAGATCTTCGACCTGAACCAATTCACCTCTTGGCGGCGCTCCTGCTCTTTCATTCATCACAAATGCTCCTAGATAAACACGTCCGCATTCTCGGCGCCTAAGGACATGCCACCCAGGTTTCGGGCAAAGGACGTCGGATTATTCGCTACATGAGAACGGGAAACATGCACATCACGCCAGATATTCTGGATTGGCGCATCATCAAAAACATTGCGACCGCCGGCGACATCGGACAGCCGATCAACGGCAGCACCTAATTTGTCGATCACCAGACTCGCTTGATATCGATACCTGACTCTATCGATCATCGGAATTTCGTCGCCATTGAGTACCGTCCCCATCATGTCATCAAAATTTCGAAACAATATCGTTTCGACCTCGTCAATATCATTAATCGTCTCGGCAACCCTCCGCGTGATATCCGGGTCACCCATGAGTTTGGATGGATCCGTACTGCTGGTACCGGCATTGCCTGTGAATAGCGCAAGCGCATGCTTCAGAGCACCAATGGCTGAAGTTGATACGACTCTGGTAAAAATTTGTGCCCATGGAATGTTGTACATTGGATTAGGCTGGTTATGGGTGCAGTTAAAGCCGTCCATTTGCTTGTGTGTTCTGTGATCAGGCACGAAAACCGGTTGCTCAATGACAATATCGTTAGAGCCTGAGGCCTGCAGACCCAAAACAAACCAGGTATCTTCTATCTCATAATCCGTTCTGGGTAACAAAAAGGTTCGATAACCTTCACCGGGAATAACGCCACCCAGCAACACCCAACTGCAATGTTCTGAGCCGGAGCTCCAGCCCCACCTACCGTGGAGCATAAAGCCACCATCACAAGGTTCAACCCTGGCACCGACCGGATTATAGGAGCTTGAGATCAAAGTGTTCGGTCCGGCCGAATAAACGTCCTCCTGGGCTTGTTCTGACATGAGGGCGAGTTGATAAGCATGCACAGCGACAACGCCAGCAACCCAGGCGGTACTCATATCCTGCTCGGCAATAGCGATTTGCGCCGCGAAAAACTCCTGAGGTGTTGCTTCAAGCCCACCCCATCGCTTTGGCAGCAATGCTCGCATGAATCCTGAAGCCTTAATCAGGTCCATGGCTTCAACAGTTACCTGGCGATCTCGACGGGCCTGGGGCCCTAGTTCTTTCAGCCGCGCCAAATGAGGTACGATGTCAATTTCCGAGTTAGAGACAGTTTCAGTGATGCTATTGGTACCGGATACTGCAGCCGGATTTAAACTGGATTGAGCTGCTGTTTCCTGGCCCATGGTAAGTACCTCGTAAACTCAGTAAATTTAGCCGCAATATTCCACACAAAAGACCTCGAGTCTACCCTTTTGCGCATTTATTTCTATATTTATTACGAATTTAGGCAGTTATTGTAGATTTTTCATTCTATTTTGAACATTATTGTCAAAGAAACCGACAGAGGTAAGCCAGCATGTTCAGCATCCGAGATAAAGTCATCCTGATCACAGGCGGCTCAAAAGGAATTGGTCTTGGCATCGCCAAAGCCTTTTCAAAGGCTGGAGCGCGCGTCCACGTATGTGGCCGCAATGAGCCTGCCCCGGATACTTTTCCGGAGGGCTCCAATATCCGGTTCGCGAATTGTGATGTGAGAGACCCCGAGAGCGCCCAGACCCTGATCACAGAGATCAGAGAAATAGAAGGCAGAATCGATGTCCTGATCAACAATGCTGGTGGTGGCCCACCCGCTGATGCCGCAACTGCATCGCCAAGGTTCACCGAATCTATCATTCGCCTGAACCTTCTAGCACCTCTCTTAATGAGTCAAATTGCTTACGATGCGTTGAAAGAAAGCAATGGGGCCATTATCAACATCGCCAGTGTGTCAGCAATAAGGTCGTCACCCGGCACGATGGCCTACGGTGCCGCAAAGGCGGGGCTGCTCAATGCAACCATTTCACTCGCCCAGGAGTGGGGACCCCATATAAGAGTCAATGCCATCATTGCCGGACTGATAAAAACTGAAGCCGCAAACGAGCACTATGGTGGTCCAGAAGGGATCGAAAAGCTTGAAGCAAGACTGCCCGGGCGAAGAATGGGTACACCAGAAGATATTGCGAAGGCTTGCCTGTATCTGGCTTCAGATGACGCCGCTTATGTGTCAGGCGCCTCTCTTGAGGTCTACGGCGGCGGCGAACCACCAAGCTTTCTGACGTTCATCGCAGAAGCACAGCAATAACAGCCCGACTCAGCTCAGGTAGGCCTCTATACTTGTCGTCATCATCTGATAAGCGCCAAGCAGCATCTGCTCAACCTGCTCCGGATCTTCCGGCCGCTCGAATCTTCCCGTGAACCGGAGCGTCGATCCTTTGCCAGACACGCAAACATTCACTTCTGCCCGATAGCCATCCACCGGCACAAAAGGGTTTCGAACAACTCCGTACTGCAGACGCATAGACGAGGGGTCAACAGATAAAAGATATTCAACGATCGGATCAACACCAGAGCCCTCGTCAAAATGCAGCACTCTGGCTGTACAACCATCATGCAATCCTTCGGTCACGTTCCTCGGGCCCGGCAGCCACTGCAGGCTGGTGAAATCAGCCAATAATGCCCAAACTTTTCCCGGGGGATGCGCAATAACACTCTCGAAAGTGACTTCCATATTACTCTTCAGTACCGACGATCCTACCCCAGCGATAATCGTACTTAAGCCCTTTCACGGCAAGCGTGGTATCCGCATGCTTAACACCGGGGAGCGTCATGATTTCTTCGTTAACCAGACTAATCAATTCGCTGCCATCTTTAACCAGGGTAATGACCAGGATGTCATACCGACCCATCATGGTCGCAACGAAGCGCACGAATTCCATTTTTGCTATTGCCTTCGCTACCTCCTCCACAAGTAACAGCTCGGCGCGAACCCCTATATACGCAAGTTGCTGTGGCTCCGGTCCAGCGAAGCTGGTTAAAGCCATGATCTTGATGATGTTGTTTTCCTGCAGACGTTTGATACGACCACGAACAGTCCCCTCTCCAAGGCCCAGCTCACTGGCGATATCTCTGTTACTGCGACGGCCATCCTGCGCCAGATGCTCAAGGATTCTTCTATCTACGTCGTCAATTAACGGCTTACTCATAAGTTGGGCACCATTTCTGACTGATACTTATAGACGTCTATCGTCAACCCCGGAAACAGCCGTCCGATACCCTTGATACGCGCGACCTCCTTATGAAGGAACACCGAAAGCTCATCAAAAGATCTGGCACCAACGAGAAGCTCGATATCGTTCGCACCGGTGGTTAAGTTCACTGAAAACACCTCAGGCAACTCAGCCAGATCCATCGCAACATCTTCTGCACTGCGACTGTCGACTTCGATACCGATCGCCAATAGCAGATCGTATCCCGCGGCTGCAAAATCCGTGACTGCAACCACCCTCATCGTGCCAGTATCTTCGAGTCGACGAATTCTCTTACGGATGGTTGACGAGGTGGAGCTCAATTCCTTGGCTATGTCCTGGGTAGAGGTTCGCCCATCCTCCTGCAGGAGCCTGATGATTTTCATATCCAGATCGTCTGGTATGTATTCGTTCGTTTTCAAACTCGCCTCATCTTCCATAACCACCGTTCTCTACTATTTTCACGTATTTAGATAAATTTTTCACTTATTTAATCGTTTTGCGTATTTATATACGAATATATTACGAAACATGCTAATATTTTCATCATGAATAAGTTTTCGTTATCGACAGAAGACCGCATTGATCGGCTTGAATCCACCGAAGAGATTCGCCAGCTTGTGGCGAAATATTCACTGTCCCTGGACATGCGTGATCTGGAAGCACACGTTAACCTTTTTGCACCGGACATTCGAGTCAGCAGGTCAGAGACTGGTCGCAAACATCTGAAAAGATGGCTCGATGACACATTACGCCTTCAGTTCACAGGTACCTCTCACCATACCGGCAACCACATCATTGAGTTTGACGATTCAGATCATGCCCACGGTGTTGTCTATTCAAAAAATGAACATGAGACCGGTACCGAATGGGTCATCATGCAGATGTTGTACTGGGACAACTACGAACGTATCGATGACCGGTGGTTATTCAGGCGTCGCCTGCCCTGTTACTGGTACGCCACTGATCTCAATAAGCCGCCGGTCGGTGACTCGAAGATGCGCTGGCCAGATCGCGAACCTTATGATGGCGCATTTCATGAACTCTTCCCATCATGGGAAGCTTTCTGGCAAACGCCACCCAATGAGGACGAACCGGAAGTCGCCGCCCCGGCTGAACTGAACGAGTTTCTTAACACCATGCGTCGCGGCGCACCAGATCCCAGAATTCGCGTCCGTTAACCATGCATTTTGAAGCGACGCTGCCAGCAGCATTGGACAATGCGGCATTGGCCTGGCCTGATAAACCAGCAATAGTTGAACAACGCTCGGTCATCACCTTTCGCGAACTAAACACCCGGGCAAGACGAATGGCAAGGGCCTTCATCGGCAGCGGCCTCGAATCCGGCGACAGGTTCGCCATCTGGGCACCCAACAGCAGCGCCTGGCAGATTACCGCTCTCGCAGGCCAGCTTGCCGGTTGCATTCTGGTTCCCCTGAACACACGTTATAAATCCTCGGAGGCGAACGACATTCTCGACCGCTCCGGGTGCAAGGCTGTCTTTTACGCCGACTCCTTTCTTGGCAATGACTATGGGGCGATGCTTAATGACAGTAACATCCCTCTGGTTATCGACATCAACAGGCCTGAAGACTGGGTAGCAGGCGCCGTCAGCGAGGAGGTGCTTCAGGAACGTGTCAACACAATCACGTCTGACTCGATTGCTGATGTCCTGTATACATCAGGGACTACCGGCGCGCCAAAGGGTGTCATGTGTAATCATGGCCAGAATCTCCGCGTTTTCGAAACCTGGTCTGAAGGTGTGACACTCAATTCGGCCGACCAGTATCTGATCGTCAACCCGTACTTTCATTCTTTTGGTTACAAAGCTGGATGGTTAGCCGCCCTGATTCGCGGCGCTACGGTGCACCCGGTACCAGTTTTTGACCTTGATGAAGTACTCAACCTGATTCAGTCTGAAGCCATCAGCTTTCTTCCTGGCGCGCCCACAGTCTTTCAATCGATACTGGCTCACCCGAGCCGAGATGAATATGACCTCTCGTCCCTGCGCTGCGCTGTAACGGGCGCAGCCTCGATACCCGTGCAACTGGTCAGGGATATGAAGAGCATTCTGGGTTTTGAGGAAGTCTACACCGCCTACGGTTTGACGGAATCAACCGGTGTTGTTTCCCTTTGCAGGTCGGGCGATGATTTTGAAACCATCGCCACTACCTCCGGGCAACCCATGGATGGCATCGAAGTGCAGACAACCGGATCCGACGGCAGGCCTACAGCCCCCGGACAACCCGGAGAAATATGGGTTCGCGGTTTCAACGTGATGCAGGGTTACCTCGATGACCCTCACGCAACAAACGAAACGATAACACCGGAAGGCTGGCTCAAAACCGGCGATATCGGTGAGTTTACAGAATCCGGATATTTGCGGATTACAGACAGAATCAAGGACATGTATATTTGCGGTGGTTTCAACTGTTATCCAGCAGAAATCGAAAACGTGTTACTGAACCATGTCGCTATTCTGGACGTCAGCGTAGTCGGCGTCCCGGATGCGCGTTTAGGCGAGGTAGGCCATGCCTACATTATTACGAAACCCGGCGAAAAACAGGACGAAGACGAACTGATCACCTGGGCGCGAGACAACCTGGCTAACTTCAAAGTCCCCAGGGGCATTACCTTCTTAGATGAACTGCCGCGCAATGCGTCGGGTAAGGTTCAGAAATTTCTACTAACCAACAAGTAATAAAACAATGACGACACTAAAAGTAACTGACCGCGAGGGACACAGCCACACATTGGAAGCCTATACAGGCAGCTCAGTCATGGAGTCTCTGCGCGATGAAGGCATGGGAATTGAAGCTATCTGTGGCGGACAGTGTGCCTGCGCCACCTGTCATTGCCTGCTGGATGAAGCGAGCTTCGTAAAACTCACACCGCCCGGTGAAGATGAAACCGAATTGCTTGAATCCCTGGATCACTACGATGCAGGGCGCTCAAGACTGACATGCCAGATAATAGTCAGCCCGGAGTGCGAAGCCCTCGAACTGACCATAGGCCCTGAGGAATAACCTCAGAAGAAATAGCTGCCGCCGTTAGCGACCAGTACTGAACCGGTACACATCGACGAAGCATCGCTGGCAAGCCAACTGACCGCATCAGCAATCTCGTTGGGTTCTGCCATTCTGCCCAGAGGAATGGCAGCTTCCATGTCCTTAATCCACTGCTCGGGTATGCCATTCATAATCGGCGTGTTCGTAGGGCCGGGCGCTACTGCATTAATTCGAATGCCACGGCTACCAAGCTCCCGAGCCAATGCACGAGTCAGACCCACGATCGCCGCCTTTGAAGTCACATAATGAACCGCGCCCTCGCCGGATTGTGCTGCTGTGGAAGAGATGCTGATGATAGAACCCTTGATGTCTGCATTGACCATCGACCTGACAGCAGCACGGGTGCAATAGAAAGCACCATCGAGATTGACACCCATCACTCCCCGCCAGCCTTCATCTTCCATAAAGGCGATGTGGTCGACATGGGTCTTCGGCTCTTCTCCATTGGCTATCTCTTCATTACGCTTACCCATCAACTCATACATTTGGTCGCTGCCATCACCCGGCGCCCGACCAATACCAGCGTTGTTTACCAGTATCGAAACCGGGCCCAGCGTTGCCTCAACAGCTGCAAACGTCTCGTTCACAGCGCTGCTGTCTGAAACATTACAGGCATAGGCCATGCAAACAGAAGGGTCGACACAGCCGGCTACACTCTCCTGCGCCTGTTCGAAATTCAGATCCAGCGCTGCAACTTTTGCGCCTCCAGAGGCGAGGCGTTGCGCTATTGCCCTCCCCATACCCTGACCCGCTCCAGTGACAACCGCTACACGCCCAGCCAATTGAATTTCACTCATCTTTTTCCCTTATTGTGATTTCGTTGTTTTGTTTGTGTACTTCACGCGGCTGGCGGTGGTGGTACGACCAGTTGAGACGCTTTTCCACCATCGACTGACAGACACGTCGCTGTAATGTAGCTGGCTTCATCCGACAAAAGGAACGCCGCTGCGGCTGCGACCTCTTCCGGTTCACCCAACCGATTCATCGGTACGCCACCAGCAACAGCTTCGGTATATCCCGGGATGCTACCGAGTGCCGCGAGGTTGCTGGAAGAGGCGATCACACCGGGCGCAATTACATTGACCCGGACACCCGCTGCCGCACACTCCATCGCCGCAGCTTTTGAAAAATGGATCAACGCTGCTTTTGAAGCCGAATAGGCAGCCATGTTATCAATCGCAAGCAATCCATTGATCGAGGCAACATTGAGGATCGAACCACTGCCCTGACTGGTCATATGCCGAAGTGCTGCCTGCGTGGATACGAATGCCGCATCGACATTAACCTTGAAGTCTTGCCTAAACCCTTCAATGGAGGTCTCATGAATTGCACTCCAACCGACATGCATCGCATTGTTCACCAGAAAGTCCAGCCGGTTGTGCTCATTATGAATTTCGTCGATTAAACCCGACAAAGCCTCTGAGTCAAGAACATCAAGCTCCCTGACATGTAACGCATCACCAGCACTCGCTTTGGCTGCATCCAGCACCTCCCTGCGACGACCGCAAACATATACCTGCGCACCTTCGGCTATCAATCTTTGCGCAACAGCAAGCCCAATCCCTTCACTTCCGCCCGTTATCAAACCAACTCTTTGGGAAAACCTATCCATCAAAACTTTCCTAATTCGCTATTTGCATGTAGTTTAACTGCGCATAAAGGGCATTAATAGTCTATATACATTCAATATGCACAATTTTGTAGATTTTGTGATATTCTCGATCCCCGAATCCAGATCAACCTTCGCAGAGGCAACCTTATGTCGGATGGGTCGGCAATTATTGAAAAACAGTTTGCGCTTGCAGAAAAAGTTATCGGCGGCCGGACTCATCGCGATTTCGCGGAAAATCACACCTGCCTGACGGGGCTGTTCGATTCTTTCACAGAGTTCAAAGATCAAGAACTAGTGATCTACGAAGACGATCGGCTCACCTATGGCGAGGTCGCCGACCAGGCAGCCCAGTTCGCACACATTCTCGCCAACGAGCACAGCATCATTGCTGGCGACAGAATTGGTATTGTATTGCCTAACAAACCGGAGTGGATTATCTCGTTTGTTGCTATTGCATCCCTGGGTGCGGTACCGGTACTTATTAACGCCCGCGCAGCTGAAGACGAACTCGACTATTGTCTTTCTTCAGTCAACTGCCGAGCGTGCATCACCGAAAGAACCACCGCGCTGGACATTAGAAAAATACACCCTGACGAGTGTCGCTCAAATACCGCAGGCAATAATGCACTCGCATTAGCAGAACGCGACCCTGCCGACGAAGCCATGCTCATGTTTACCAGCGGAACGACGGGCAAACCCAAGGCAGCGGTGCTTTCTCACCAGGGGCTGATGTCTGCAATGAAAACCATTCACTATTCGAGCGCTCTGATCGCCATGCAGATGGCTGAAAGGTATGGCATCGACTATGAAACCCTCGTACAGATGAGACCCCCTCCCGTGACGCTGCTAGTCTTTCCGCTTTTTCACGTCAGTGGCTGCCACGCTGTTTTTCTCAGCAACCTCATGCAAGGTGGCAAGGTGGTACTCATGTCTCGCTGGCAACCAGAGCAGGCACTGGAGTTGATTGCGGCCGAAAAAGTGACAGGCCTGCCGGGCGTGCCGACCATGCACTGGGATATGCTTCGTCTGGATAACCTCACCGAATACGATCTATCCAGTCTGACGACACTTTCAATCGGTGGCCAGGCCACCTCTCCGGCACTGCTTGAAGCTATGCACCAGGCTTTTCCCAACGCTGTACTTGGTACAGGATATGGCATGACGGAGTGTAACGGAGCAGTCACAATCACTGTCGGCGACGCCTATGTGGCTAATCCAAAATCAGCCGGCCGACTGGTGGCTACCGTCAAGGGAGAAATTCGTGATGAACACGGTCAGCCGCTTCCTAAAGGATCGGTCGGCGAAATCCACGTTCGAGGACCTTCGCTGATGTCTGGGTACGCCAATGACAATGACGATGGCGTCTTCGATGACGACGGCTGGTTTGCAACCGGCGATATCGGCTATTTCGATGAAGATGATTTTCTCTACATCGTCGATCGACGAAAAGATATGGTAATTTCAGGCGGCGAAAACATCTACTGCGCCGAAGTAGAGCAGGCTATCGAACGTCACCCTGCTGTCGTCGAATGCGCTGCTATCGGGCAACCGGATGATCGATTGGGTGAACGGCTCATTGCTATCGTTACTCTCCTGCCTGGCTCAGATGCCAGCGAAGCCGACATCCTTGCCAGCTGCGGCGCACTTCTGACAAAGAACAAGATACCAAAGAGTATCATCATTGGCAGCGAGCTCATGCCACGAAACGCCACGGGCAAACTGATCAAACCCCAGATCAGAAAGCAGTACGAACAATCTTAGAGCAGACAACGATGAGCTATCCCGATTCGATCAAAATCGTAGACCTGATGATGGGTATACCCGTCAGCGAAACAAATCAGGAATGGTATGACAGCTTCCTGCCACTACTGAAAGACAAGGAAAGCATCCAACAATTTAAGATGCCGGCACAATATTTGTTTCGTGACATACCGCAACTCGAGGCAACTGACGATTACGTCGCGTTTTTAGTGGGCGAAATGGACAAGTACAACATCGATGTCTCCCTGGTCGGGTACTTTGAAGGCTCTGAAGCTGCGGTCTCTGCGAAGGAGAACTTTCCGGACCGGTTTATTTTCGACTTCCCTGTCGATCCCAATCATGGCATGGACGCAGTTCGAGCAATCCGCCGTGCCCACACCGAATTCGGGATCCGAGCAGTCAGTGTTTTCCCCTGCGGCTGCAACCCACAGGTGCCTATCAATGATCGTCGAATGTGGCTGATCTATGGCGTCTGCTGCGAACTGGACCTGCCAATCCTAGTTAATGTAGGCGTTCCGGGCCCCCGCGTCCCAATGGCGCCGCAAAAAACAGAGCTGGTAGATGAAGTTTGTTATCACTTCCCGGAACTGAAATTCGTCATGCGCCATGGCGGCGAACCGTGGGATGAACTCGCGGTCAAACTCATGTTGAAATGGCCGAACCTCTACTACTCAACTTCCGCATTCGCACCACGACACTATCCAGAATCTATCATCAGATACCTCAATACTAGAGGGGCTGACAAGGTAATGTACGCCGGTTACTACCCGCAGGGCCTCAGCCTTGAAAGGATATTCAAAGACCTGCCAGACCTTCCAATCAAAGATGACGATATCTGGCGAAAATTTCTAAGTGACAATGCACGCAAACTGTTTGGCCTGCCGACGGCCAGTTAAAGGAGACACACAATGAGTGAAGCGAGACAGCTTCAGGATGCACGAACCGCCCCGGTGCTAGTCTGGAACCAGCTCAAGGACCTCACGCCCGTGGAACTGAGCCAATGGCGAATCGATCCGATTAAAAATAGTCGCTCACCCGAGGAACGAGACATTAATCTGCCCATGCCCTATGGCTGGTTTGTCGTCTGCTACAGTGATGAACTGGCAATCGGAGAAGTAAAACCAGTCAACTACTTCGAGCGTGAGCTTGTTGTGTGGCGCGGCGAAGATGGCAGCCCCAGGGTGCTTGATGCCTATTGCCCACATCTAGGGGCCCATATGGGCTATGGGGGCAAAGTCAATGGCAATGACCTGCAGTGCCCATTCCACTCCTGGCAATGGAATGGAGAAGGCGCCTGCGTTGACGTTCCTTACTCGAAATCAATTCCACCCAAAATGAAAAAGCCATCCTGCGAACGTGCTTACCACACATGTGAAACAAGCGGCTTTGTCTGGATGTGGTACCACCCGGAAAATACCGAACCAACTTATGAACCTCGCACATTCGATGAAGTCACCGACCCTGACTGGTCTGACTACGAAAAACACGAATGGATCGTTTATGGCCCAATGCAAACCATTGCAGAGAACGGTGCCGACGCTGCCCACTTTCAATACATCCATGGAGTTGCTGACAGCCCTGACTATGACATCAGTTTCGACGGGCATCGTCGAACCGCAGAAGTACGCGCCAGGATGGGAACACCCAAGGGCATTGTCGATGGCACCATTGCTTATGGTGTTGACGGACCGGGCCAGCCCTGGACGAGGTTTACGGGTATTTGCGAAACACTGATGCTTGCAGGTGTGACACCCATTTCAGAAAGCATTACCCACCTCAGGTTTGCTTTTACACAGTTGAAGTCAGACAGAGATGGCGACAACGGCGGTCTGGCCAAAGCTGTCATCAAGGACATCTGCAAACAACTTGATCAGGACAAGGTAGTCTGGGATCGCCAGAAATACATCGAAAACCCACCACTATGCCAGGGTGACGGCCCAATCAACGATTTCCGAAACTTCTTTCGTCAATTCTATGCCGGCGAAGAATTCGATAAGTATCGGGAAAAGGTGGCCGAGCAACGCAATATTAGCCGTTAATGACCAAGGCAAAGTATGACCCTGCCCTGTCTCTAATGCCTGAAGCTGCAGGGTCACATCGGCGCCCCCTGAGACCAATTCCTTCTGGCTACGGTGTATCAGCACACCTCCCCGGCGCTCGCACGTGATTGACGCGACCGTCATACCCAATCTGATATTGGGCAAGTCTCATGTGGAGACTGTGCTGATCGCCGAAGGGGCTGCAAACGAAGCCCTAAACAGCAGGCTAGCTTTATAATATAAATAGAATCAGACAGCAGGAGAACTCTCATGGCAACAATCGCACTGACAGGCGGTGCCTCCGGAATCGGTGCGACCCTCTCAGAACAACTTCGGCGCGATAACCACACGATCATCAATGTAGATATCAGGGATGCTGACGTCATCGCCGATCTCGCGACGAACGAAGGTCGAAATACCGCGCTCGCGGAAATAGCAGCTCGTGCGCCTGACGGTCTCGATGGATTTGTTCCGCTAGCAGGCCTTGGTGCAGCAACCGGTCATCCGGCAACGCTCATTACGGCACTCAACTATTTCGGTGCGGTCTCTCTGGTTGAAGGGCTGCGGCCTCTGTTGGCAAAAAAATCAGGCTCAGTGGTTCTACTCTGCTCAAATTCTGCGCCCATGTCCTCCCGCGAGGACCCACTGCTTGCCCCACTACTGGAAGGTGACGAAACCGCCGCGTTGAAAGTCGCGGAACAGGAAACCGGCATGGAATACATGGCAGGGAAAAGGGCTCTCGCATACTGGATGCGTAAAAATTCGTTTGACTATGCTCGCGATGGCATCCGTATTAATGCGGTGGCCCCTGGCCCCATCCAAACCCCCATGGTTGAGGCGCTTTTTGAAAAACCCGGCATGAAGGATGCGGTCGATACCCTGCTGCGGATGACGCCAATTGAACGCATGGGACAGCCTCATGAAGTCGCAAACGCCATTCGTTTTCTACTCGGCGGCGACGCAGGCTATATCTGTGGGTCGGTACTTTTCATTGACGGCGGCTACGATGCTGCAACCCGGCCTGAAAGCCTATAGCCAACCTGGGTAACCGGAATAGAAACATGCGCCCGCTTAATAACCCGGCGCTAGATTTATCCTCGCGGTTCTTTTGGCATCTGCAGCCCACGCTCTGAAATCACGTTTCGTTGAATCTGATTGGTACCTGCGTAGATAGTGTCAGCGCGAGAAAAAAGATACATGAGAGACAGATCCGTTAACTCGTAGTCAGGACCGACTATTTCGCCCCGCTGGCCCAGGACCTCCATCGCCAACTCTCCCAATTCCCGATGCCAGCTTGCCCAAAAGATTTTGTAGGTGAATTGAGGGCCGCTGAGCGCACCGGATTCAGCACCCGACAGCATCCTGAGGGCACTAGCTCGCATCGTCTGCAGACCACGCCAGGCTTTGGCTATTTTCTGACGTACGAGTGGATTTTTATTCTGTCCGTTCGCATTGGCCGCATCAATAATCTCTGCAAGCTCGTTCCTGAAATGCATCTGTTGCGCCAGTGTTGACACACCCCGCTCAAATGAAAGTGTGCCCATCGCTACCTGCCAGCCCTGCCCTGGCTGGCCGACGACATTTTCTTCAGCCGTGACGGCGCCATCAAAAAACACTTCATTGAAATCAGCTTCACCCGTCATCTGCCTGATCGGCCTGATTTCAATGCCCGGCTGATCCATGGGTACCAGCAGATAGGAAATGCCTTCACGCCCCTTGCTGCCAGCTTCTGTTCGACAAATAACAAAACACCAGTCCGCGAACTGCGCAAGCGATGTCCAGATTTTTTGACCCTCGATCACCCAGCGCGAGCCATCTGGCCCGTCTTCCAACGTGGCCCTGGTACGGACGTTCGACAGATCCGAGCCGGCTCCCGGTTCGGAATAACCCTGGCACCACATCTCTTCACCTGACGCCATCTTTGGCAGGAACCGCTCCCTCTGGGTATCATTACCAAAATGAAGGATGGTTGGCCCGGCGAGCTCCACGCCCATATGACCCAGCCTGCCCGGGGCTCTGGCCCGGGCATATTCCTCGGCAAAAATCACCTGGTGAGCGAGATCAGCATTCCGGCCACCATATTTTTCTGGCCAACCAATTGCACTCCATTTTGCGGCACCCAACACCTGTTCCCACTCGAGTCGACGTTCCGCGACGGCGGTCTGCGATGTCACTCCCCGGATATCCGCAAACGGCCCGGACAATTGCTCCTCAAGCCAACCCGCAATCTCTCTGCGAAAGGCTTCCTGCTCAGTTGTAAACCCTAGCTTCATGCGTACGCCTCCAGGCCGATTTCCTGCGCGATGGTTTCATCAAGGTCCGAATTGAGACTGAAGAGGGTCGACGTTGATCTCGCACGCTTGAAGTAAAGGTGGGCGTCATGTTCCCAGGTAAATCCAATACCACCATGAAGCTGAATCATTCGGGCGGCACAGTGACTGAGTGCTTCACTCGCCTGAACTTTTGCCAGGGCAGCCATCTGTGGCGACTCGTCTGGGTTTTCAGACACGGCACAAGCGGCGAAATAGACCGCCGAGATAGCAGCCTCGTTAACCACCATCATATCTGCCAGCTGGTGCTTCACCGCCTGAAAACTGCCAATCTCCCTGCCAAACTGCACTCGCTCACGAGCATACTCAACCGTTCTGGTCAGGCACTCCTGAGCTGCCCCCATCGCCTCGGCACCAAGTGCGATGCGTGCCATATCAAAGCCTACCTGCATCGCGGCCAGCGCTTCAGTGCCGGTTGCCACTTTGTATTCTTCAATGGCACCAAAGTCGGTAACGGAAACATTCGCCATACGTCTCGTCTGATCCATCATGTCGATGGGCTCGGCTATGAGACCGGTCGTCGAACCAGGTCTATCCAGGATGTAAACAGAGGAAGTATTCATGTTGGCCAGAATCAGATAGTCCGCATCTGCAGCATCCAGCACGAATTGCGCGGCACCGTCTACAAGGTAAGCGGCAGTGCACCTGGCCTCTCCACGGGCAATTTTCTCCAGCACCGACGTCTGCCCAAGTTCATCAAGAATCGCCACGCTCAAGACGGCAGTCGTTAGTAATGGTGAGGGTAGCAACGTCTTTCCGAGCTGTTCAAATACAAGCGCCATTTCCACCATCGTCAGACCCTGGCCACCTGCGGATTCAGGCACCAGTAGCCCGCAAAGGCCCAGTTCTGTCGAAAGGGACTGCCAGACTTCAGGCAGATAACCTGCTTCAGACTCCATCGCCTGGCGCACTTTTTCACTGGTACCTTCTGCACGCGAAAATTCCTCCGCCATTAAGGCGATCATTCTTTGTTCTTCTGTAAACTCAAATTGCACTAAAATTCCTCAGTTGTTCAGCCGGCAGAACCAGCAAGACGACGGCAATAAACCATATGCGTATTTTTTGTGAATATTTTAACGAATAGTGATATATTTTTCTTCTATTATTTCTATAAATCGCAATAAGGGATGCTAATGAGCACGCAGACTGATCACACCGACCTCACCTGGAACACAGACCTTCTTATCGTCGGCTCTGGTGCGGGTGCACTCACAGCTGCAGTCACGGCAGCGGAGCTTGGTCTTCAGGCAATGGTGATCGAGAAAGGTCATCTATGGGGTGGTACTTCAGCTACATCCGGCGGCACACTCTGGATCCCTTGTACTCGACACATGACGGAAGCCGGCGTACCCGATTCACCCGAAGACGCATTCGCTTACCTCAACGGCCTGATCGGCGACGAAGTACCCGACACCAAATTACGTGCTTACATCCAAAACGCCAGTAAGATGCTGCACTTTCTGGAAGACAAATGTGACGCGAGCTTCCGCTGCGTCCAATATGCGGATTATCATATGGACCTGCCGGGTGCCAAAGAGAACCGGTCTCACGAGCCTGTACCCATTACCGCAAGAAAACTAGGACGCCTATACAGCACGCTGCAACCAATGCATCAGGCCGCGCAGGCATTTGGCAGAGTCAATTGGACCATCGGCGAGGCTCGCCCCATGATTACCAAACGACCTGGCTGGATGTGGAACACATTCAAAGTAATGGCTCGCTATTACCTGGATCTGCCACAACGATACCGGACCATCAAAGACAGAAGGCTAACCGCAGGCAACTCGCTGCTTGGACAGCTTCGAGTCGCACTCAAAAAACGTGACGTTCCCCTGCATCTGGGCATCTCCCTTAAAGAGCTCATCCGTGAAGACGACAAAATCACCGGCGCGGTTGTTGACTACAGCGGACAGGACTTCACCATCAAGGCTAGTCGCGGTGTCATCCTGGCTGCCGGAGGATTTGAACGCAGCCAGGAAATGCGCAACAGTAACTTCGTTACTGAATCATCTCCGCAGTGGAGCGGATCTCAGGTCAACAATACAGGCGATGCGATTCAATCTGCACAACGAATTGGTGCCGAATTAGAGTTCATGGACAGCGCCTGGTGGGCTCCATCAATGAAACTCGGCGATGAAGACAGGGCGCGCCCCATGTTCGTTGAACGAGCGTTGCCAGGATGCCTTATCGTTAACCAGCAGGGTGAGCGATACATGAACGAGTCTGCCTCGTATCACGTTGCCGGCGGCGAGATGATGCGTTTAAATTCCGACACTTGCTCCACGATTCCTTCCTGGTTTATTTTCGACGCCAAATATCGCGGCGAGTACCCGGTCGGTCCTCTTCTCCCCGGACCTCCAGAGACAGACGGCCTGGTAAAAGCCAGCATGAAAGACATCATGCACCGAAGCGAGAGTATCAGTAAACTTGCTGACAAAATTGGCGTGGACGCGGCGGTGCTCGAACAGACCTTCAACCGTTTCAATGAGTATGCGGAAAAAGGCGAGGACCCGGACTTTAACCGTGGCGTCAACGGCTACGACCGGTACTATGGAGACCCACGAAGCGAACCGAACCCTTGCCTTGCTCCCCTGGCAAAAGCACCGTTTTACGCAATAAAAATATTCCCCGGAGATATCGGTACTAAAGGTGGCGTTCTGACCAATGAAAATGGACAGGCCATCGATACAAACGGCAACTTGATTAAGGGTCTGTATGCTATCGGCAATACCTCTGCTTCGGTTATGGGGCGCAGCTATCCAGGCGCAGGTTCCACGCTGGGTCCTGCTATGACCTTTGGTTATCTTGCAGCACACCACGCCGCGCAATCTTGACTGGAAGGACGACATCATGAATCACCCCCACTCTCTGGAAGGCAGGGTCGCTATCGTTACCGGCGCTGCCAGAGGTATTGGCCTGGCCATCGCCGACGATTTCATTAAGGCAGGGGCAAAGCACGTCATCTGCGCGGATATTCTCAAGGAGGAATTGGCCTGTATCTCGGGCCCAGGACTCTCAACGGTGGAGCTCGATGTCTGCGAAGAAAAAGCCTGGCAAGCCCTGGTGGAAAAGACGCTAGCTGAACACGGCGTAATCGACATTCTGGCAAACAACGCAGGCATTCTATCCTTCGGGCTCATTGAAGATATAAAACCGGACGACTTTCGCAGGCTAATGGATGTCAATGTCACCGGCACTTTCCTCGGTATGCAGGCAGTGATCCCTCATATGAAAGCTGCCGGGAAGGGCGTCATTGTCAATACGTCGTCGGCATCAGCCATGATGCCAAGCAACTTTGTCAGCGCTTACGCTGCCAGCAAATTCGCCGTCAGGGGACTCAGCAGAGCGGCTGCTTTAGAACTTGGACCTCACGGGGTGCGGGTTAACACTGTGCATCCCGGTGGTGTCAACACGCCGATGACCAACCCTGGGAACGCACCACAAGAAGATATCGACAAGGGGTTCGGCTTTGTCCCCATGCAACGAGGTTGCCAACCCGAGGAGATCGCCAGAGGCGTAACCTATCTTGCTTCTGATGCCTCGAGCTACTGTAATGGCACTGAACTCGTCATCGATGGCGGAATGACGACCGGCGTTTACTTTCCTGGCCTCCCCGGGTCACCAATGTAACGAAGCAAGAGATACTTCATGAGTAAAAAATTCCAGCACCTGACTAGTCCCGGCCGAATAGGCACGTTAGAGACCAGGAACCGCATGGTTGTATCCGCCATGGGCATCAATCTCGCCAACGAAGATGGTATCTGCGGTGATCGTATTGTTGCTTTCCACGAACGACACGCGAAGGGAGGCATCGGCCTCATCGTTATGGGAGTCACCAGCATCGCGTGGCCCAGCGGTGCCAGCATTCCCCGTTCTGTCGGAATTTCAGAAGACAAGTTCATTCCCGGCCTGAAAACAATGACGACGGCAGTTCATCACCACGGCACAAAGATCGCAGCACAACTGCATCATGGAGGACTGAGCGCCGCCCAGGACATGAAGACCGGCCGGCCCATCCTGGTGCCATCCTATCCTTCTCAGGGCGTCAGCAACCTGGCTGAAGGGATGTTGAAAAGCGAAATGGCAGCCTTTATGGATGCCGATATGCCAACCCCAAAGCTACAGGTGATGAACCAGGATGATATCGACCAGATCGTCGCCCAATTCGGCTCCGCCGCCGCGCGCGCAAAAGAAGCAGGGTTCGATGGCATCGAGATTCATGGGGGACATGGCTACATGATTTCCGGTTTTCTCTCCCCGGCATTGAA
>Ga0208964_1000146_pt1 | contig 39422 bp, 33 predicted proteins | sample AOAMet1_08_M0_20_2_FD_188227 | JGI IMG/M metagenome (GOLD analysis project Ga0208964, IMG submission 188227) | Ammonia-oxidizing marine microbial communities from Monterey Bay, California, USA - CAN11_08_M0_20 (SPAdes) | ecosystem: Environmental > Aquatic > Marine > Intertidal zone | place... | reverse complement strand
TTTAATAATTGCAGATTTTATTTCCCCTCCCTTATTTGTGAAAATAAGCTTTATTTTATCATTTTCTAAGGTGTATGTTTTTTCGTCTTGATTATCTAATTTCTTAGTTTCAGTTGAGTCTATTATAACTTTTATATTATCTTCATCAGGATTATCATCTTTAGGATTAGTTTCTTCTTCCGTTTTTATTTCGACTTTCTTAGTGTCTGCCACTAATGGATCTGTAGTTTCTTCAGGAGTATAAGGAAAAAATATAGAATAAGCAACAAATATTATCCCTATTAGAACAAGTCCTGTTAATGTGCTTTTATTATCTTGTTTTTGCATTTCGTATTTAAATTTATTTACTAATACACGCTTTTATAAATCCAACAAAAAGCGGATGTGGAGTTGAAACGGTGCTTTTGTATTCTGGATGAAATTGTACTCCAACAAACCAAGGATGCTTTGGAATTTCTACAATCTCCACCAAATTAGTTTTCTTATTTTTTCCTGTAGCAATCATTCCTTTCTTTTCAAATTCAGAAAGATATTTGTTGTTAAACTCAAATCTGTGTCTGTGCCTCTCGTTGATTTCAGTTTCCCCGTAGGAATTTATAGCATTACTTTCTTTGGATAAAGAACACGAATAAGAACCTAATCTCATTGTCCCACCTTTTTGTATAATATTTTTCTGTTCTTCCATTAAATCGATAACAGGAGTAGATGTGTCTTTATTCATCTCAGTTGAATTTGCATCAGTGTACCCAAGTACATTTTTTGCAAATTCAATAACTGCAGATTGCATTCCAAGACAAATTCCAAAAAATGGAATATTATTTTCTCTTACAAATTTAATAGTCTCAATTTTCCCCTCCATTCCTCTATCTCCAAAACCAGGAGCTACCAAAACTCCTTTTAATCCAGTAAGTTTTTCCGATACATTATCTTTATTGATCTCCTCTGCATGAATCCATTTAACTTCTACTTTACAATCTTGCAATGTTCCAGCATGTAATATTGATTCAGAAATTGATTTGTATGCATCTTGCAATTCTACATATTTTCCAACTAGTCCAATTTTAATATTTCTTTTGGGGTTTCTTAACTTTTCTAGAAAAGAACTCCATTCTCCTAATTCAACTTTCGTATTATTAGTGATCTCTAATTTCTTTAAAACTACTTTATCTAATCCCTCTTTCTCCATCATTAACGGAACATCATAAATAGAAGATGCGTCAATCGATTCGATAACTGATTCTATTTCGACATTACAGAATCTAGAAATTTTTCTTCTGATATCCGAATTTAAATGATGTTCAGTTCTGCAGACTAAAATATCAGGTTGTATTCCTGATTCCAATAACATTTTTACAGAATGCTGTGTTGGTTTTGTTTTTAATTCTTTTGCTGCAGAAAGGTAGGGGACTAATGTAAGGTGAATAAAGATCGCATCTGATTCTAATTCCCATTTTAACTGACGAACTGCTTCAATATAAGGTAATGATTCGATGTCACCAACAGTACCTCCAATCTCAGTAATAACAAAATCATATTTTTCTGTTTCTCCAAGTAATTTAATTCTCCTTTTTATTTCATCAGTAATATGAGGAATAATCTGAACGGTTTTTCCTAAATAGTCTCCATTTCTTTCTTTGTTTATTACTGTTTGATAAACTCTACCAGTAGTTACATTGTTTGCTTGAGAAGTTCTGTTGTCCAAGAATCTTTCATAATGTCCTAAATCCAAATCGGTTTCAGCTCCATCATCCGTTACAAAACATTCTCCATGTTCGTATGGATTCATAGTTCCCGGATCAATATTTATATAGGGGTCTAATTTTTGTATGGTGACAGAATATCCTCTAGAAGAAAGCAGTTTTCCTAAAGAAGCAGCAATAATACCTTTTCCTAATGATGATGTTACACCACCCGTAACAAACAAGTATTTAGTTGCAGACTTTGCCAATGTTTTATTTTTTAATTACGGGGTGCAAAGTTATGAAAAATCTGATGCTATTTAATATCTTTTACTATTAAAGAAATATATCTTCATAAAAAAAAATATTTAGAATTTTAAACTAATTCCTCCACTAGGTAGTAAAGGAAGTTGATATATTCTTTCGTCTGTAATTCTGTTGATGTAGAAAATATTGTTTCTGTTATAAGCATTAGTTACTGAAGCTGTAATTTCTAGAATTGTATTCTTTGAAATTTCAATGGTTTTTGAAAGCGATAAATCTAATCTGTGATAATAAGATAATCTTCCTTTGTTTAGTTCTGCATAAACAATTTCAAGCTCTCCATTTTCGCTAGTATAATCAGTATTAATACCATCAGAAAACGGAATGTTTTCATAAAATCCTTGGGTTTGTGTAAATGGAAAACCAGAACCCAAATTCCATCTGGCATCTGCTTTCCAACTATCTTTCTTCCCAAAACTAAAACTACTTACTAAGTTTATATTATGTCTTCTGTCAAAATGAGGGAAATATTCATTTTCTCCTTCATATCTTTTAATAAAACCAAGAGAGTATACACTCCATAAATATAATTTCTTAGTTTTATATTTCAACAAGAAGTCTACTCCTCTAGCTAATCCTCTTTCCACAATAAATTCATTATCATAGTTTGAAGTCATAGAACGATTTATGTTTGTTATCTGGTTAAAATCTTTTATATAACCTTCAATTTGAAAATCCATTTTTAGGTTAATGTCATATTCTGCACCTAATATAATATGTCTTGCTTTTTGTATTTGATTTTTATACTCATTTCCGTCTTTATCTGTAGGAAGATTCTCTGGGCTTGATATAAAACCGTAAAAAAGATTTACTACATCCCTATCAGAAACGGTACTTATTATATTTTGAGAATAAAGTCCTGTTGCAAGTTTAAGTCGTAATACATCAGAAGCCAAATATTTAATTCCTAGTCTTGGTTCAGGAGAAGTTCCTAAAGTGTATTTCTGTAATCTTAAACCTGGCTCAAGGATAAAACGATCTGCATTATACTGGTAATTTACATAAGCAGAAAACTCAGAGTTATTTTCATTAAGTTCAATTTTTGCATTTGCCGAATTGTAGGTTTTATATTTTGTTTCAAAACCATATACATCAAACCCGTACTTTATTTTACCTTTTGGTTGAAAAGAAGTAAAATCAAACCCCATACTTCCTCCAGAAATTGAACTTTCTCTTAAGGCAGAAGCGTTCTCATCTAAGGAAATGTAATATTTGGAATAAGCAAAATTTCCTTCAATCAGTACAGGAGAATTCCCAGGAATTAAAATAAATTCAGAACCCAACCCATTTGAGCTCCATTGTAGATCTGAGATTCCCTGATAATTAACTTGGTCCTGAAAATTAAACCCATATACATTTGCTTTACTACCGTTGTTTGCATTAAAAGTTATCTTTCCATACAAATCAGTATAAGAATAAGGCATGGAAAAGTTGTATAATGATTCTGAAGTTTTATCAAGATAAGAAGTTTTTCCTGAGAACAGAAATGTTGTTCCTCCTCCTTTTTTTAATGGTCCTTCTACTAAAATTTTACTCCCAAATGTATTTGACGAAAGCTTTCCTTGTAATCTTTTTTTGTTTCCATCTTTAGTTTTTATATCCATTATTGATGAAACTCTCCCTCCATATTCTGCAGAAAATCCACCAGTATAAACATCAGTAGTTTTAATGATGTCAGCATCAAAAACAGAAAACAATCCAATAGAATGGAAAGGACTATAAATTGTCATTCCGTCTAAAAGTACTTTATTCTGAACAGGAGAACCTCCTCTTATATATAATTGACCACCTTGGTCTCCGGTAAAAATTACTCCAGGAATAATTTGCATGTACTGAGCTAAATCAGCTTCTCCACCAATAGTGGGCACTAAATTTAGATCTTCATTCGTAATTTTTATGGATGCTGCTTTTACATCTGTTTTCATTTCTTGTCTTTCAGCAGAAATTTCAACTTCACCTATATTTACTGTAGAACTTTCTAATTCAAATTTTAATGTTAGAATCTGTCCTTTATTTAAAGAGATATATTTTGTGAGTTTCTTATATCCTATAAAAGTTACTACAATCTTGTGTTCCCCTACAGGTATTTTTGAGAGTGTATACATTCCATTCAAATCTGTTTGAGAACCATGACTTGTTCCATCAATAGTTACATTACAAAACATAATTGGTTCTCCTGTACTTTTATCGGAAACAAATCCTCTGATAGTTCCTGTCTGTGCAAAAGAGGAAATTACAAAAAACAAAAAAGAGATTAAAAGAAAATATTTTTTCATAAAAATAAATGTTTGCAAATATAAGTAAGTTAGTTTGTATCAAATAGAATTAATGTAATATCTTAAAAGTTAGTTCTTTCAGGAGTTCGTTGTCAGCAGTAGAAGTATTATTTACTCCTTTGCTTTTCAAATCATATTCTTTCAGATATGTAAATATTTTAAATAACTTTTTCATTGGGTAATTTCTGGATGCTGTTTGAAATTGAGAAATGAAATATGGATTTATAGCAAGCGCAGAAGCTGCGTTTTTGGAGCTTTTATTTTTTAAGTTTTGGTAAATCATTACTTTTTGAAAAAAAGTAAAAAGAGAAGATAGGGTAAGTACAAAAGGATGGTTTTTCGGATTTTCTGAGAAATATTTTATTATCTGATTTGATTTTAATACATCTTTAATTCCAAGTGCATTTTGAAGTTCAAAAACATTAAAGTCTTTACTGATTCCGATATTTTCTTCAATTATTTTTGGAGTAATTTGTTCCCCTTTCTTTAAGTGGAGTACTAATTTACTTAGTTCGTTGTTTATTTTTGACAAATCGTTTCCAAGATACTGAGTTAAAATATTTGCAGATTTATCATCAATTGAAAAGCCTTGTTCTTTCACCTCAGTTTTAATCCAGGAAGGAATTTGATTTTCGTAAAGTTTTTTACTGTCAAAAAGAATACATTTTTTTGATAAATTTTTACCGAAAGACTTTCTCTTGTCAATTTTCTTGTATTTGTAGCAAACAACCAAAATTGTTGAAGGGAGAGGATTGTCTAAGTAAATTTCTAAATTTTCAATTTTTTTAATATCCTGAGCTTCCTTTATAATAACTACTCTGTAAGTTGATCCAAATGGAAATTGTTTTGCTTCTGAAATTACTGTTGCAACATCAGTGTCTTTCCCATATAAGGTTGTCTGATTAAACTCTTTTTCTTCTTGTGTTAGAACATTTTTAGAAATATAATCAGATATTTTATCAATATAATAACTTTCTTCCCCCATTAAGAAATATACAGGTTGATAAACTTTATTGTTTATTTGTTGTATGATGTCCTGATATTTCATTTAATTTGAATTGTGAAAAAATTACCAATTTTAAGTCTGCCAATTTACAAACTCAAAATGAAAATTGTAAATCAAACAACACAAATATTTGATGAGGTAAGAAAAAAATATTTAAAACTAACTCCGGAAGAATGGGTTCGGCAAAACTTTATACAATATTTGAATAAAGAAAAAAAATATCCTATGGGTTTAATGGGAGTGGAGAAAATGGTTAAATATAATAATTTAAAGACTAGAGCAGATATTGTATTGTATAATACAGACGGGAAGGCTAATATTATTGTAGAGTGCAAGTCTCCAGATGTAAAAATTATACAAGATACTTTTAATCAGATTGCGAAATATAATTCTCAATTAAAAGTAAAATATTTGATTGTTACAAATGGAATGAAACATTATTGTTGTAAAATGGATTATGAAACTAGTGAAATTGAATTTTTAGAAGAAATACCTACTTATTAGAATTTCTTTTTTGCGGCTACTCCAAAAACCAATCCGAATACAGTTCCTAAACTAATCCATATTGCTAAATTATCTGTAAGAACTCCTATTAAAGTTCCAATTAAAATACCACAGCATAGCCCAACTCCAATATAATATTCAGACTGTTTTTTAGAGGTTTCTTTACTTCTTTTATAATTCATTTTAGTGATTTGTAAAAGTTTCACGAGTTTTCTTCTCTAATTAAGTTTAGCGCAGAACCAGCTTTAAACCAATCAATTTGAGTTTCATTATAAGTATGGTTCAACAGAATAGTGTCAGTTAATCCGTTAGTATGAACTATTTCTAAAGTCAATTGTCTCCCATCTTCAAAAGAATTTAAATCTGTAAAGTTAAAAGTGTCGTCTTCTTTTATTAAATCATAATCAGATTCGTTTACAAAAGTAAGTCCTAACATACCTTGTTTTTTAAGGTTTGTCTCGTGAATTCGAGCAAATGATTTTACAATAACTGCCATTACACCAAGGTGTCTTGGTTCCATAGCAGCATGTTCTCTAGAAGACCCTTCTCCATAGTTGTGATCACCCACGACAATAGAGGTGATTCCAGCAGCTTTATATTGTCTGGCAATATTCGGTACTTCATCAGTTGTTCCGTCAATTTGGCTTACTACAGAATTAGTTTGTCCACCAAAAGCATTTACCGCTCCAATTAAGCAATTATTAGAAATGTTATCTAAATGTCCTCTGTATCTTAACCATGGTCCTGCCATAGATATATGATCAGTTGTACATTTCCCTTTTGCTTTTATTAGCAGTTTTGCTCCTGTAATGTTTTCTCCATCCCAAGGATTGAAAGGAGTTAGTAATTGTAATCTGTTTGAATTAGGACTTACAACTACCTCAATGTTATTCCCATTTTCAGAAGGTTTCTGATATCCGTTATCTTCTACTGCAAACCCTTGAGATGGTAATTCCATTCCAAAAGGTTCTGATAGTTTTACCTGTTCACCATTTTCGTTTGAAAGTGTATCAGTAATTGGGTTAAAATCCAATCTTCCAGAGATTGCAATTGCAGCAACCATTTCTGGAGAACCAACAAACGCATGTGTATTTGGATTTCCATCAGCACGCTTAGCGAAATTTCTATTAAAGGAATGAACAATTGTATTTTTTTCTTGTTTATTTGCCCCTTCTCTGTCCCATTGTCCAATACAAGGTCCGCAAGCGTTAGTAAATATTTTAGTGGATTCAAATTTTATAAAGGAATCCATTAATCCATCTCTTTCAGCAGTATATCTTACTTGCTCCGAACCAGGGTTTATCCCTAAGGTTGCTTTTGGTTTAAGTCCTTTACTTACTGCGTCTTCTACAATAGAAGCTGCTCTAGTTAAATCTTCATAAGAAGAGTTGGTACAAGAACCAATTAATGCCCATTCTACATCTAAAGGCCAATCGTTCTTTACTGCTTTTTCTTTCATTTCAGAAACTGGAGTTGCTAAGTCTGGAGTAAATGGTCCGTTTAAATGCGGAGTCAAATCAGATAAGTTAATTTCAATTACTTCATCAAAATATTTTTCAGGATTTTCGTAAACTTCCGCATCTCCCGTTAAGTGTTCTTTAATCTCATTTGCAGCATCTGCTACATCATTTCTGTCAGTAGCTCTTAAATATCTTTCGATACTTTCATCATATCCAAATGTGGAAGTGGTCGCACCTACTTCAGCTCCCATATTACAAATAGTTCCTTTTCCTGTTGCTGAAAGTGATTTAGCCCCCTCTCCAAAATACTCTACAATAGCTCCAGTTCCTCCTTTTACGGTAAGTATTCCTGCAACTTTTAATATTACATCTTTAGCTGATGCCCAACCGCTTAATTTTCCAGTGAGTTTAATTCCAATTAATTTCGGAAATTTTAATTCCCAAGGCATTCCTGCCATTACATCTACTGCATCTGCACCACCAACACCAATAGCTACCATTCCTAATCCTCCGGCATTTACTGTGTGTGAATCTGTTCCAATCATCATTCCTCCAGGAAAAGCGTAATTTTCCAATACTACTTGGTGGATAATTCCTGCTCCTGGTTTCCAAAATCCAATTCCATATTTATTACATACCGAACTTAAAAAATTAAATACTTCATTGTTTGTATTTAAACTTTCTTGCAAGTCTTTATCTGCTCCTAATTTTGCTAGAATTAAATGATCGGCATGTGCAGTAGAAGGTACCGCTACTTTATCTTTTCCTGCTTGCATAAATTGTAATAAAGCCATTTGTGCAGTTGCATCTTGCATAGCTACTCTGTCTGGTGCAAAATCAACATAATCTTTTCCTCTTGTAAATGATTGTTCTGCATTTCCGTTCCAAAGATGAGTGTATAAAATTTTCTCTGATAAAGTAAGTGGTTTTCCGGTTACTTTTCTTGCAGTTTCAACTGTTGTAGGGTACTTTTTGTACACCTCTTTAATCATGTTAATATCAAATGCCATATAAATATTTTACGGTGCAAACTTAATAAAAAATAGATAAAATTAATCAATAAAAAAGCCCGAAAAAAATCGGGCTTTTAAAAGTATTTTCGTTATTAATTACTCTGCAACAACTTCAAATGGAACAGTAACAGTAATAGTTCTATGTATTCTGATAGTTGCTTCATATTTACCCAATTCTTTTGCATTTGGGATATTTACAAAGTTTTTATCAATATCTAAACCATCTAAGGCTAACATAAATTGAGATAAAGTAACTTTACCAAACAATTTAATTCCTTCTGCAATTTTAGCTTTAATCTTAATGTCCATCTCTTTTAAAGTTTCTGCAGTCGCGTTAGCGGTTTCAATAACTTTCTCTTCTTTTGTTGCTTGTTGTCTTAGTTTTTCTTCTAAAACTTTTACAGATGAAGAAGTTGCTAAAATAGCTTTTCCTTGAGGAATTAAAAAATTTCTACCATAACCATTTTTTACAGTTACAATTTCATCCTTAAAACCTACTTTTTCAATATTTTCTAATAATATAATATTCATTTTTATAGTATTTAAGGGTTATTATTTTAGGTTATCGCCAACATATGGTAACAAAGCTAATTGTCTACATCTTTTTACTGCAGTAGCTAATCTTCTTTGGTACTTTAGTGAAGTTCCAGTTATTCTTCTTGGTAGTATTTTACCTTGATCATTCAAGAATCTCATTAAAAATTCTGGGTCTTTATAATCAATATACTTAATCCCCATCTTTTTGAAACGACAGTATTTGTCTTTTCTTCTTTTGTCGATATCTACAGGAGACAGATATCTGATTTCTGTTTTATTTCTTGCCATTATTCTGTAGGTTTTTTAGTTTCACTTAGTCTATTTTTTCTCCTAACAGCATATTCAGCAGCGAATTTATCTAATCTTACTGTTAACCATCTTAATACCGTTTCATCTCTTTTGAACTCTACATCCATCTTTGGTAAAATAGCTCCGTTAGCTTTGTATTCCATCAGGTAATAAAAACCAGATTTCTTTTTTTGTATGGTGTACTTAAGTTTTTTAAGTCCCCAATTTTCCTCTGACACTATCTCTGCTTTATTGTCTTTTAAGTATGAGATGTATCCTTTTACTGTTTCCTTTACCTGATCTTCAGATAAAACGGGAGTCATAATGAAAACAGTTTCGTAATGATTCATGTTCTTTTCATTTAATTAATATTCATTTTAAAAAGGTTCGCAAATGTAGTAATTCTTATTAAATTATAAGTTTCTAACAGAAAATTATTTTTTCCGTAAAAAGAAGCTGTTTTATCATCATAAATATTAGATTTGTAATCTGTAAAAATTTATCAGAATTAATGAGTGATTTTATAGTTTCTGCTAGGAAGTATCGACCAACTACATTTGCAGATGTAGTAGGGCAGTCTGCTATAACAAATACTTTATTAAAATCAATAAAAGATAATCATTTAGCACACTCTTTTTTGTTTTGTGGTCCAAGAGGAGTAGGAAAAACAACTTGTGCACGGATTTTAGCAAAAACAATTAATTGTGAAAAGATTTCGGAAAATATTACCGCTTGTAATTCTTGTGAATCTTGCAAATCTTTTAATGAACATCATTCATTTAACATTCATGAGTTAGACGCGGCATCCAATAATTCTGTTGATGATATCAGAAGTTTAGTTGATCAGGTAAGATTTGCTCCTCAGGTTGGAGAGTTTAGTATTTATATTATTGATGAGGTTCATATGTTATCTTCCTCTGCGTTTAACGCGTTTTTGAAAACTTTGGAAGAACCACCAAAACATGCCATATTTATTTTAGCTACTACGGAAAAACATAAAATTATTCCAACAATCTTATCTAGATGTCAGATTTTTGATTTCAAAAGTATATCTATAAATGATATTGTTTCTCATTTAGAGTATGTTGCGAAATCTGAAGAAATTTCTACAGAAAAAGACGCTCTTCATATTATTGCTCAAAAATCTGGAGGATCTCTAAGAGATTCTCTTTCTATATTTGATAGATTGGTTGACCCTTCTGATTTGACTTTAACTTATAAAAGTGTAATTGAAAATCTTAATATCTTAGATCATGATTATTATTTGAAAATTACTAGTCAGATTTTAGATAATGATGTAAGTTCAGTAATGCTTACTATCAATGAAATTTTATCAAACGGTTTTGATGCTCATCAGTTTATTATGGGATTATCTTCTCATTTTAGAGATTTGTTAGTTTCTAAAGATTCTAATACAATTATTTTACTAGATAAAGGTGAGGAGTTGCAAAATAAATATCTTACTCAATCTGAGCAATGTAATCTAAGTTTTCTGATAAAATCGCTCCGAATTTGCAATAAATGTGATTTAGAATATAGAGCAAGTAAAAATCAAAGATTGCTTGTAGAATTATCGTTGTTGAAAATGGCAACTCTTGGTCAGTTTGTTGCTGAAAAAAAAAACAGTAATCAACAAATAATTGATTCTTCTAAAAAAGAGAATCCCGCTAATATTCAGAAATTAGAAATAGAAGAGAAATCTAAGGTAAACATTTTAACAAAAGAAGATTCTGAAGAAACAAATTCTCCTGTTAATGAAGAAAAGATAGAAGAAAATATAAAGCCATCTGAAAAAAAAGACAAGAAAATTAGAAGTAGGTTTTCTCTTTCTGATATTTTAGATGGAGAACACAAGAAAGAAAATAAGGATGCAAAGACTGTAAAAAAATCTGAAGAATTTTCAGAAGAAAAAATGATTGAAATATGGAAGGGTTTTTCTGAAAAAGTAAAAGAAGAAGGTAAAACAAATTTATATATTACATTAACTTCAGTTTTACCTACTTTGTCTGAAACCACTATACATCTAAAAATATCTAACGATACACAACAAAAGATATTAGATGAAAATAAAATAGAGTTGTTAAATTATTTAAGAACTAATTTGCAAAACGATTTTATAAAGGTGAAAACTGAAATGTCTGAACAAATAAAAAGTGATATACCATATACACCAAAAGATAAATTCAATAAGATGGTAGAAGAAAACCCATCACTAAAAACATTACAACAGAAATTAGGGCTTGACCCAGAATATTAATCAAATAAATGAATTATGAAGATAAAAGAAATTTCAACAATTGTACTTGTGATAGCTGCACTTGGCTATTTCACATTTAATGCTATCAATAACAAAAATAAGAAAATGGAAAATAGATATGAATATGTAGAAAATGACCCTTTAAATGCTAGGATTTATACTCTAGATAATGGATTAAAGGTGTATTTAACTTCTTATGCAGATGCTCCAAGAGTTCAGACAAATATTGCGGTAAGAGCGGGAAGTAAAAATGACCCAGAAAACGCTACAGGATTAGCCCATTATTTGGAACACATGCTTTTTAAAGGTACAGATGTTTATGGTTCTTTAGATTATGAAAAAGAAAAACCATTATTAGATAAAATTGAGAATTTATATGAGGAATATCGTTCTATAGAAATGACGGATACTATAAATAGAGAAAGAGTTTGGGCTCAGATTGATTCTGTTTCTGGTGAAGCTGCAAAGTTTGCCATTGCAAATGAGTATGATAAGATGGTTACAGGGCTTGGTGCAAAAGGTACAAATGCATACACCTCTAATGAAAAGACAGTATATATTAATGATATACCTTCTAACCAAATTGAAAAATGGTTAAAGTTAGAAGCGGAACGTTTCAGATATCCTGTTTTCAGATTGTTTCATACAGAATTAGAAACAGTTTACGAAGAAAAAAATAGAGGATTAGATAATGATGGAAGAAAAATGTTTGAAGCTCTTTTAGATGGATTGTTTCCGACTCATCAGTATGGACAACAAACAACAATAGGTACAATTGATCATCTTAAGAATCCTTCATTAACAGAGATTAGAAAGTATTTTAATAAATATTACATTCCTAACAACATGGCAATTTGTCTTTCAGGGGATTTTGATTATGATGAGACAATCAAATTAATTGAAAAATATTGGGGTGAATTTGAGATTAAAGATCAACCAACATTTGAAGTGAGAAAAGAATCTCCAATAACAGAAGTTGTAGAAACAGAAGTTTGGGGACCGGAAGCAGAAAGATTATATATGGGATTTCGTTTTAATGGTGCAAACACTGAAGATTCTAGGATATTAACTATGACAGACATGGTATTGTCAAATTCTTCAGCTGGATTAATTGATTTGAATTTAAATCAATCTCAAGAATTAATTGGAGGTGGTTGTTTCCCAATGATTATGAAGGATTATTCCTTGCACGGATTCTATGGTAGTCCAAAACCAGGACAAACTTTAGAGGAGGTGAAAGATTTGTTGCTTTCGCAAATAGAAGAAGTTAAAAAAGGTAATTTCCCAGATTGGTTAGTTGGAGCTATTATTTCTGATCTTAAATTAAGTCAGATTAAGAAAATGGAATCTAATAGTGGAAGAGCAAATGAATTTGTTGATGCATTTATTTTAGATATTCCATGGAATGAACACCAAAATGAAATGGCAGAATTAGAAAAGATTACAAAACAAGATATTATTGATTTTGCAAACGAAAACTATTCAGATAATAATTATGTAATAGTATATAAAAGAACAGGGGAAGATACTTCTATTCCAAAAGTTGAAAAACCAATTATAACTCCTGTTAGTGTAAATAGAGAGGATCAATCAGATTTTTTAGTTTCTCTATCTGAAGAAAAAGTAAAAGATATTGAACCTGTTTTTCTTAATTTTGAAGAAGATATTCAAAAATCAATTGTAGGAGACCTTCCATTGTTATATAAAGAGAATACAGAGAATGAAAGGTTTAAGTTGAACTATATTGTTGATATGGGAACTAATCATGACAACAGATTAAGATTAGCAACAGATTACCTTAAGTTTTTAGGAACTGAGGAACTTTCTCCTGCGGAGGTTCAGCAAGAGTTTTATAAGTTAGGATGTGATTTGTCTGTAAGTTGTGGAGCGGATAAAACTCAAGTAACATTAAGTGGGTTGCAATCTAATTTTGAAGCTTCTCTGGTTTTGTTTGAGAATATTTTGGCAAATGCTATAGCAGATGAGGATGCTTTAGTTAATCTGAAGTTAGCTAAAACGAAAGAAAGAAATGATGCAAAACTAAACAAGCAAACAATTTTATGGTCTGCTATGATGAATTATGCAAAACATGGAGAGAATTCTGCTTTTAGAAATAAAATATCAGAGAAGGATTTAAACCAGGTAACATCATCTGACTTGTTAGAACTACTTAAAAATCTAACAACTTATAAACACAGAATTTTGTATTATGGACCAGAAAAAATAGATCTTATCGCTTCAAATTTACATACTCACCATACGAATAATACAGATTTGTTAGACATACCAGATGGATTAAAGTATGAAGAACTTCCGTTAGATAACCCAACCGTATTTGTTGTGGATTATGATATGCAACAAGCGGAAATATTGTTGTTAGCAAAAGGAGGGTTATTGAATATTTCAGATATTCCTAAAATCTCATTTCATAACTCTTATTTTGGAGGAGGAATGAGTTCTATTGTTTTTCAGGATATGAGAGAGTCGAAAGCTTTAGCTTATTCTGTGTATAGTACATATTCTATTCCTAAAGAGCTAGGAAAATCACACTATTCATTCTCTTATGTGGGTACTCAATCTGACAAGTTAGAGGAAGCTTTATTCAGTATGACTGAATTATTAGAAAATATGCCACAAGCAGATGAGAATATGAACAATGCTAAAGAAAGTATAGAGCAAAGAATAAGAACAGAAAGATTGACAAGGTTTAAAGTTTTATCACAATATGAACAAGCTAAGAAGGTAGGGGTAGATTATGATATCAGAAAAGATCTTTATAATCAGGTACAATCTTTTAATATGAATACACTTATAGATTTTCATAATAACTATGTTGCTGGTAAAAACAGAGTTGTAATGATTTTGGGAGACAAAGAAAGATTAGATATGGAAGTATTAAAAGAATATGGTGAAATTAATTATTTGTCTTTAGATGACATTTTTGGATATTAATTTCTTAAAAGATAAAAGTAAATGAGTCATCAGAAATCAAAAATAATTTACACAAAAACAGATGAAGCTCCAATGTTGGCTACTCATTCATTATTGCCAATTATACGTGCTTTTACTTCAAAAGCTGGAATTGAGATAGAAACAAAGGATATTTCCTTGTCTGCTAGAGTATTATCAATATTTCCTGAATATCTGGAAGAAAATAAAAGAGTAAATGATGATCTTTCTGAACTTGGTGAATTAGTAAAAAGGACAGAGGCAAACATTATTAAGTTGCCAAATATTTCTGCTTCTGTGCCACAGCTTATTGCTACGATTGAGGAATTACAGAATAAAGGATTTGCAATTCCACCTTATCCTGATTCTCCTAAGATAGATGAAGAAAAGGAGGTACAATCTAAGTATAATAAAGTTAAAGGTTCTGCAGTGAATCCTGTCCTCCGTGAAGGAAATTCAGATAGGAGAGCTCCTAAAGTAGTAAAGAATTATGCAAAAATAAATCCTCATTCAATGGGGGATTGGAGTGCTAATTCCAGAACGCATGTCGCTACTATGGAAAGCGGTGATTTTTTTCATAATGAGAAGTCTGTTTGTATTGAGAAATATACAGATGTGAAAATTCAGTTGTTTGCTGCAGATGGAACAATAACAACTCTGAAAGAAAGTACTCCACTTTTAGATAAGGAAATAATTGATTCTAGTGTTATGAGTAAAACAGATCTTATTTCATTTTTACAAAGAGAAATGCAAGATGCAAAAAATCAAGGAATTCTTCTTTCTTTACATATGAAAGCTACTATGATGAAGGTTTCTGACCCGATTATTTTCGGACATGCAGTATCTGTGTTCTTTGCTGATTTAATAGAAAAACATCAATTGATACTTAATGATTTAGGAGTCGATTTTAGAAATGGTTTTGGTGATTTAGTAGATAAATTACAAAATCTACCATCTGAAAAAAGAGTAGAAATAGAGAGAGACATAAATGATACTTTCGAAAATAATGCAAACTTGGCAATGGTAGATTCTGAAAAAGGAATTACAAATCTTCATGTTCCTTCTGATGTAATAATTGATGCATCTATGCCTGCTATGATCAGGACTTCTGGAAAAATGTGGAACAGAGATAATAAAACGGAAGACATCAAAGCAATTATTCCGGATAGCTCTTATGCATCTATTTATAGTGCTACTATTGATTTTTGTAAACAAAACGGAGCGTTTGATCCAACTACTATGGGAACTGTTCCAAATGTAGGTCTTATGGCTCAAAAAGCTGAAGAGTATGGTTCCCATGATAAGACTTTTGAAATTCAAACTGCTGGTGTGGTAAGGGTTATAGATACTACAGGAAATATTCTTATTGAACATAATGTTAAAGAAGGGGATATTTGGAGAATGTGCCAAACAAAAGATAACCCAATCAAGGATTGGGTAAAATTGGCAGTTAATAGAGCGAAATCAACAAATTGGCCAACTGTATTTTGGTTAGACGAAAACAGAGCTCATGATGCAGAAATCATAAATAAAGTAAATAGGTACTTACAAGATCATGATACGAATGGTTTGAATATTAGAATCTTACCTCCTTATCAAGCGACTCTTTTTACTTTGGATAGAGTTAAAAAAGGAGAAAACACTATTTCGGTTACAGGAAATGTGCTTAGAGATTATCTTACAGATTTATTTCCGATTTTAGAACTAGGAACTTCAGCAAAAATGTTGTCGATTGTACCTCTTATGAATGGTGGAGGTTTGTTTGAAACAGGAGCTGGAGGGTCAGCTCCAAAGCATGTGCAACAATTTACTTCTGAAGGACATTTAAGATGGGATTCATTAGGGGAGTTTTTAGCTCTAAAAGAATCATTAGAGCATCTTTCTGAAGTTAACAATAATCAAAAAGCAAAAGTTTTAGCAATAACTTTAGAAAGAGCAACTGAAGTTTTGCTTATGAATGGAAAATCTCCACTCAGAAAAGTAGGACATCTAGATAACAGAGGTTCTCATTTTTACTTAGCTATGTATTGGGCTAGAGAGTTGTCAAATCAGACTGAAGATAAGTCATTACAATCTATTTTTGAAAATGTATCAGATACAATGGAAACTCATGAAGAAAAAATTGTTGCAGAGATAAATGAGTCTCAAGGCAATAATGAAGATATAAACGGATATTATTTTCCTGATGAAGAGTTAGTTAATAATGTGATGAGACCAAGTGCAACACTAAATACTATTATAGATAATTTGCAGTATGATTCTTGATTGAATTTTAACTATCTGTTGGATTATGAAACTTCTCAATTAGATAGTTCTTAAGTTGTTTTTCAGATAAATCAATTTCTATATTTCCATCAGAAGTGGAGGATATTTTTCCGTTTTCCTCCGAAACAATAAGTATTATTGCATCTGAATGTTCGCTCATACCAACAGCTGATCTGTGTCTCATTCCTAATTCTCCAGGGAAATCATCATCATTACTAACAGGTAATATGCATCTCGCTGCTACTATTCTATTGTTTCTTATTATTACAGCTCCATCATGCAGAGGAGAATTCTTATAAAAGATACTTTCTAAAAGAGGAAAAGTAATTTTTGAATCTATCTGCACGGCAGATTCTGTGATGTAATTTAGGTCATTAGTTAAAGTAAGTACAATAATAGCTCCAGTTTTGCTTTTCTGAAAAGAGGTGCATGCTTTTATAATAGCGTCAATATTAATATTTTTTTCATTTTTAGTATTAAATATTTTTAATAGTTTCTGATTTTTTATAACCTTTCCTTTTCCTATTTGGCTTAGATACTTTTTGATCTCTTGTTGAAAAAGTATGACAATAACAATAAAAGTAATACTAATAAACCCTCCTAAAATCTGAGTGATATATCTCATTCTGAGTAGATCTACAATTTGGAAAGTAAAATAGATGGCAATTAGTCCAAAAAATATATTGATGGAAGAAGTTCCTTTCGCTAGTCTGTATAATCGGAAAAGTAAGTATCCTACCAAGGCAAGATCAATTAAATCCATGAAAGATATATCGTAACTTGCAATCGTAAAAATAGGTTCCCAGATAATATCCATTAATTATTTGTTTTGTGCGAAATTAACAATTTTTATACACTCAACAGCTTCTTTTATGTCATGAACTCTTAAAATGTCAGTTCCTTTGGTAAGTGCTATAGTATTTATAACAGACGTTCCGTTAAGAGCCTGATTTGCATCAGTATCTAATAATTTGTAAATCATACTCTTTCTGCTAACTCCTACCAAAATAGGATATTTTAAACATTTCAATTTCTCCAAATTATTCAAAATTTCATAATTATTTTCTAGAGTTTTTCCAAATCCAAACCCCGGGTCAATTATCAAATTATTAATACCTAAGTCGTGAAGTGTTGCAATTTTTTGTTGAAAATAATTAATAATCTCTTCAACTACATTGTTATACATTGGATTTTCTTGCATGTTTTTTGGAGTTCCAAGCATGTGCATAATAATATAGGGAACCTTGTATTTTGCAATAACAGTGAACATGTTTTTGTCTAAATCTCCAGATGAAATGTCATTGATAATATCTGCTCCATTGTTAATACTTTCTTCTGCAACATTAGCTCGGTATGTATCAACAGAAATGAGTACATTAGGGAAATTTTTTCTTATTTCTATTAGAGATGGAATGATTTTATTTAGTTCTTCATCTTCTGAAATTTCATTCGAACCTGGCCTAGATGATTGAGCTCCAATATCAATAATGTTAGCACCTTCATCTATCATCTTTTTAGTTTGGATTAATATTTTCTCAGTATTATTATATTTCCCTCCGTCATAAAATGAGTTAGAAGTAAGGTTTAAAATACCCATAACTTTACTTGTTGAAAAGTATGTTTTATTCTGTTTTCTGTTCATTTTTATTCCTTATAAAAAGATGTATATTTCGGCTTTGTAATTATAAAAATATCTATGGAAAAAACTATATCCGAATACGATTCAATAATAAAGAAATGTGAGGACATTTTTGCTAAAAAAATGAAAGATTATGGATCTGCTTGGAGAATTTTAAGAATCAGTTCATTAACAGATCAGATTTTTATAAAAGCTCAACGAATTAGAAGTATTGAAGACAAGGGTTTGCAAAAAGTGGAGGAGGGGGTTGTACCTGAATTTATTGGTATTGTAAATTATTCTATTATTGGATTGATTCAATTGGAACTGGGTGTAGCTGAACAGGCAGAAGAAATACAATATGATCAAGTAATGAATTTGTTTGATAAATATGCTCTTGAAGCAAAACAGTTGATGTTGGATAAAAATCATGATTATGGAGAAGCTTGGAGAGATATGAGAGGCAGTTCATTGACAGATTTAATCTTACAAAAATTATTAAGAGTAAAACAAATTGAGGACAATGATCGTTCTACATTGATTTCAGAAGGAATTGACGCGAACTATTTAGATATGTTAAATTATGCAGTATTTGCATTAATTAAACTTAATTAAAACTATGAAAAAACAAAAGGTAATTACTTATCCTTGGTGGATAATGAAATTATATTGGTTCTTTAAAAAGTATACCTATATTTTTAGAATCCTGATATCTGCATTATTTCTTCTGTCTGCTTTTGCAAAATTGTACCCAACTCCAATGTATGGAATAACTAAAGTTTTTGAAGAAGGGCAACTTCTTAAAATGGGGTTTTCAGAAAATTTAGCACCTTATTTTTCTAGATTTATTATTGGTGCTGAATTCTTTTTATCAATTACTATCTTATTTAATAATTATCTGAAAAAATTAATTATTCCACTTTCATTTATAATGATTGCTGTGTTTAGTATTCATCTTTCTACTCAAATTTTTGGAGATTTAGAAAATTGTGGTTGTTTCGGAGATTTAATTCCTATGACTCCTTTAGAAGCACTTATAAAAAATATTTTAACCTTAATTATCTTAACTTTAATTTATAAGACATCAGAGAATACTAAGGGGAATCTGTCGAATCTATTGATTCTATTTTTGTCAATTTCTACTATTATGTTTGCTTGGTTGCCATTTTCCTCACAAAGTAAATCAGCAGGAAGTAGTTTTATTACCTATGTAGAAAATGAGGAGTTTGTAAGTCTTGAAGAAGAAAAAATACTTTGCTTTTTTGATGCGGGTTGCGAACACTGTCAACACGCTGCAAGGAGTTTAGATTCTCTTTCTAATCTTTCAGAAAACTTTCCTTTAGTTCATATTATTTTTTCTGATACAGAAGAAGATAAAATACCATATTTTTTTGAAGTTGCAGGAAAGGAATACAATTATCAAATTATGCCATTTGCAAACTATGATACGGATGAAATAGATAGTTATATGGAAATTACATTTCCCGATTATGATAATCCTGTTGTGATTTTGTATGACAGAAATAGACAAATAAGGTTGTATGACGGAACAGAAAAAAATGAGTTTAAAGCTGAAGACCTAGTAAGAATTTTAGAAAACGAATAATTTATCTTGTGATAAAATACATTCTAAAGAAACTATTTTATGGAGGTTTTGTACTCTGGGGAGTATTAACTTTAGTTTTCTTTTTATTTCAGGTTATGCCAGGTGATCCTGCACGTATGATGCTCTCACAAAGAGAAGATTCGGAGCAACTTCAATTATTAAAACAAAAGTATGGTTTTGATAAACCAATTATGCATCAGTATTTCTATTATTTAAATGATGTTTCTCCTATTTCTTTTCATGATGATAATGAAGAGAGTTATACTTATTTATCTGAAGAAAAATATAATTATGTAGATATTTTGAAAATAAACTCTACTAATATTGTTTTAAAGACTCCTTATCTTAGAGAATCCTTTGCAAAAAGAGGAAAACCAGTTAACTCCATTTTATTAGAAACATTCCCTGTTACTTTGGTTTTGGCTTTTACCTCTATAGTTTTTGCTATAATCTTAGGAATCGTATTAGGTATAGTGTCCGCATTAAAGAAAAATTCAATATTAGATAAGTCTATTTTATTTTTCTCAGTCTTAGGTATGTCGATTCCATCATTTTTCTCATCAATTATTGTAGCATGGTTTTTTGCATATTTATTACATGAATACACCGGATTAAATATGACGGGAAGTTTGTATGAAGTTGATGATTATGGTAGGGGTCAGTATATGAATCTGAACAATTTGATTTTACCGGCTTTTACTTTAGGGATTCGTCCTTTGTCAGTAATAATTCAGTTAAGTAGAAATTCTATGTTAGAGGTTTTAGATATGGACTATATTAGAACTGCAACCGCAAAAGGCTTAAGTAGATTTATAGTAGTTTTTAAACATGCACTCCGAAATGCATTAAACCCTGTTGTTACTGTTGTCTCTGGTTGGTTTGCATCACTTTTGGCAGGAGCTGTATTTGTAGAATATATTTTTGCTTGGAATGGAATAGGAAAAGAAATTGTTGATGCTTTAAATAGCTTAGATATGCCAGTAGTAATGGGTTCTGTAATGCTTATTGCTACAGTATTTGTACTAATAAATATTTTAGTGGATGTTCTTTATGCAATAATTGATCCACGTATCAGATTAAATTAATAAGAAATGAGAAAAAATATAGTAGCTGGAAATTGGAAAATGAACCTAAAAAGAGATGAGGGTCTAGATCTTGTAAATGATGTGATAAACTTACTTCCTTCAGATAATAAAGTAGAGGTTGTGTTTGCTCCATCTTTTATTCATTTGTATAAAGTAAATAAAATGTGCTTAAATTTAGATAGAATAAATGTTGCCTGTCAAAATATAAGTAAAGAAGAAAGAGGAGCTTTTACCGGAGAAGTTTCTGCAGAGATGATTAGATCCATAAATGTAGAATATGCTATTATAGGCCATTCAGAAAGAAGGGAATATTTTAAGGAGACTAATGAAGACTTGAAACAAAAGGTGGATGTTTCTCTGGACAACAATCTGGAAGTAATATTTTGTTGTGGAGAGAGTTTAGATCAAAGAGAAGAGGAAGTTCATTTCAATTGGCTTAAAAGCCAGGTATCGGAGAGTTTGTTTCATCTTTCCTCAGATGATTTCCGTAAAATTATTATTGCCTACGAGCCTATTTGGGCTATTGGTACAGGGGTAACAGCTTCATCTGATCAGGCGGAAGAAATTCATAAATTTATTAGAGAAATTATTGCTCAGAAGTATGGAGATGAACTTGCAAATAATATCTCAATTTTATATGGAGGAAGTTGTAAACCGACAAATGCAAGAGATATATTCTCGAAAGATAATATTGACGGAGGTCTTATTGGAGGAGCTTCTTTAAATGCAGAAAGTTTTGTTGAAATTATAAAATCATTTTAATGAATAATTTAGAGTTGTCATTTACTTTTCTAGATAAGGGGTATTTTGTAGATGTAGGATTAAATGAAATAACTAGAGAAAATCTGAGAGGTTAAATTAGAAGTTTATTTCTCATAAAAATAAAAATAAATGGAATCTATTATATTTCACAAACTAAGGAGACACTTCATTCTAGGAGTATTTTTATTATTTTCATTTACCTCTTTTTCTCAAAAAATAACCTCTTTTTCTGAAGAAACTAACACCTTCTTATCTGAGTTAGACATCTTTCTTAGTCAAACAAAAAATGACGAATTAAAACAGATTTCAAAGAAAATATCAAAGAGTTTTGATAAAGGAGAGATATCCTCTCCCAACCAGAAGATCATTAGAAACATCTCTAATCTAATGTTAGAGAAAAAGATGAAGTCTACTCCTTATTTTAGGGATTTTTTAAGTGTTGTGATTCAGTTAAAAGATGATGAAATAAATAAATCAAAACTTTCAGATTGGCTTACTGTTTCTGAAAATATTGTTCTAAATTTTTCTTCTCGTCAATTATTAAAATATTGTGAATTCTCTTCTTCTTTTTTGTCTGCAAAAACACTCAGGAATAGTAAGTCAGTTAAGTGGCATGCCGATTGCAATACTTTTTATTTTAAAGATAATAATGGAGTTCCATATGTTCATTTTATTTCTGAAATTGATTTGAGTTGTAGTAATAGAAATGGTTCTTTTCAGATTTCTGATACGAAAGGAAAATATTGGATTCAGAACAATAAATTTGAAGGAATTGGAGGTAGGGTTGATTGGAAAGATAGGGGGTGGTCTTCAGATTCTGTTTATGCGAATTTATCAATTTTTTCCATTGATGTAAAAGAATCTCAGTTTAAGGCAGATTCAGTTCACTTTTATAATAATAAATCATTTTCTTTTCCTGTAATTGGAGAGTTTTTAAATAAAGCTGTTTCAGGAAGTTCTGCAGAACATTATCCTGTTTTTAAATCATATAAAAAAGATATTGTACTTTATAATATTTTGCCAGATGTAGATTATAAAGGAGGATATACTTTAAGAGGAAAAGATTTTATTGCAGATGGAAGAGGCGACGCTTCTGCTAGAATAATTATTAATAAAAATGGAAAGAAAATTTTAGTTGCAAATTCCGCTCGTTTTAGCATTAAAAAGAATATTATTTACTCAGAGTCAGCTGCTATTAAATTGTATTTTGATGAGGATTCTATGTATCATCCTTCCTTACAATTCACGTACAGTCAATCTGAAAGAAAACTAAAACTTTATAGAGATAAAAAAGGAGTTTCTGGAGCTCCAATTTATAATAGTTATCATCAATTAACAATAGATGCAGAATTGATAGAATGGCAAATAGATGAAGAGAATATCTTACTTGGTTCATTGCCATCAACTTCTGTTTCAAATGTAAATTTTGAATCTATTGCATCCTATAATGATGAGTTGTATCATTCGTTAAGAGGTATTGATAAAGTAAATCCATTAATGAGAGTTAGTAATTTTGTAAAGAGTTCTGGAACTACTAATTTTTCATCTGCAGAATTTGCTGATTATGCAGGATATCCATTACATCAGATTGAGCCATATTTAATGAATTTATCAAATAAAGGATTTTTGTTTTATGATGTATCTACAAATAGAGCTGAAGTACAAGAGAAACTGTATAATTACATAAATTCCAGACTTCAACTTGCGGATTATGATGTTATTCGTTTTAAGTCAGAAGTTACAGATATTTTAGGTGATAATATGATTGTACATTCAAGATTAAATATATCTACAAAAGATCTAAATATTAATGGAGTAGAATCTATTGATTTGAGTAATACTCGGCAGGTTTATATTAAACCATATAATAGAAATATTAAGGTGAAAAAGAATAGAGATTTTGATTTTTCTGGAAGAGTTTCTGTAGGTAATGAAAGGTTTGTTTTATATGGGAAAGATTTTAATTTTAAGTATGATGATTTTAGAATTGACTTGAAACAAATTGATTCTGTGCAACTTTCAGTGCCTATAGAACCTTATCAGTTTGATAAATATGGAGAGAAAAGATTAGTAAGAATACAAACAGTTATTCAATCAGTTACAGGTGATTTAAGAATTGATGAGCCAACAAATAAATCTGGAATCAGAAAAGATAGTTTTCCACAATTCCCAATTTTTAAGAGTTTTGATGATTCTTATGCATATTACGACAAACCATCAACTTTTGGAGGAGTGTATAATCGAGAAAATTTTTCTTTTCATTTAGATACTTTTGAGATTGATAGTTTGGAAAGTTTTGATGGTAAAGGACTAAGATTTCCTGGCACTTTTGAATCTGCAAATATATTTCCAATATTTCAGGATACTCTTACTATGATGAGAGATTATTCTTTAGGGTTTAAAACTAGAACCCCTACTGAAGGGTATGAAATGTATGGTGGAAGATCTAAGTATTTTAATGAAATATCTTTAAGTAATGACGGACTTCTTGGCAGTGGTTATTTTGAATATCTGAATTCAAGAACAAAATCTAAAGAGATCTATTTCTTTCCAGATTCTACTGCATTATTTACTCAGGATTTCTCACTAACTAAAGTAGAAATTGGAATTGAATTCCCCCAAGTTGATAACACGGAAGCTTTTGGACTTTACCAGCCCTATAACGAAAGATACAAAGTAAGTAAGATGCAAACACCATTTAATTTTTATGATAATCTGGCTAGTTTTGATGGGAATGTTGTATTAAGACCTACAGGATTAACAGGAGAAGGTTCTATGTCGTTAGAAAATTTAGAAATGGAATCAAAATTGTTTTCTTATAATGCAAATTGGTTTGCTGCAGATACTGCCAATTTAACAGGGTTTACCGAGCAAAAAGAAATTTCTTTTAAGTCGAACGATTTACAAACACATATTGATTTAAAGGATAGAACGGGTGATTTCTTTTCTAATGGAAGAGGATCTTCTTTAGAACTTCTAGCAAATCAATATATTTGTTATGTTGATAAATTTCATTGGGATATGGATGAAGAATTATTAACTTTAGGAGATTTAGATGAATCTTTAGGAGGGTCAAAATTTGTATCTATACATCCTAAACAAGACTCTCTTTCCTTTATTGCTAAAACATCTACTTTTAACATAAAAGATAATATAATAAGTGTACAAGGAGTAAATGAAATATTGGTCGCAGATGCTGCTATTTATCCTTCTAATGAAAGTTTTTTTGTGGAGAAGAATGCGTTTATTCCTACCATTATATCTTCGAGAATCTTAGTAAATACAGCTACAAAACATCATGAATTTACTAATGCAAGCGTGAATATTGAGGGAGGTGATAAATACACCGCTAGCGGAGATTATACTTATAAAGATGTAAATGGAAACGATAAATATATCTTCTTTAATGAGATCTCTGTAAATGAAGTAGATTCTACTGTTGCTGTTGGATCAGTTGGAAATAATGAAGTTTTTAATATTGGATCCAAGTTTATTTTTAAAGGAGATGTAAATTTACGTGCATCAAAGAGGTTATTAACTTTTGATGGATTCTTTAAAATAGACAATAAATGTGATCTCATTTCAGAAGAATGGGTAGGATTTAAATCAGAGATAAATCCAAAAATAATTAAGTTTAAACTGGATACTTTACTAAGAAATGATGAAGGAGATAAGTTGTCATCAGGAATCCTGATGAACTTGGAATCTCCTCATATGTACACTTCATTTCTAAGTCTGAAAGAAAGACCAATTGATGTTGAAATAGTTTCTGCAAATACGTATTTGAATTATGATAAAAGAACTTCATCTTTTGTGATACAAGGTGAAGATTCTCTGTCTAACATCTTTACAATAAATGAAAATACTTGCAAGTCAAATGCAGAAGGGGTGATTGATTTAAATATGAATTTTGGTCAGTTAAAGATGAAGAGTATTGGTTTTGTTAATCGAGATGAAAAAGACAATAAAACGGAACTGCATATGTTCTTAATATTAGATTTCATGTTCAATGAGGATGCTCTTTCATTAATGGCAGAGGACATCTTGCAATCATCTTTAGGAACCGATTTTGTTTTTCGAGAATTCTATAGTAAAACTCTTTCCAGGTTAGTTGGAAAATCAAGATCTGAAGAATTAATGTTTGATATTGAAGCATTAGATGAATTTAAAGATCTCCCGAAAGAACTTGATAAAACAATAACTTTTACGGATATTACTTTAGTGTGGAGCGACAAACATCAAGCATATATAAGTAAGGGTAAGATTGGTGTAGGTAATATTTACCAAAATCAATTAAATACAGTAATGGATGGATGGGTAAGGTTAAGTAAAAAAGAAGGTATGGATGTGTTAACTATATTATTAAAGACTGGTGATGGTGATATTTATTTCTTTGAATATGAGAATAATACAATGTACTCCTATAGAAGTTCAGATCCACTTTCAGATTCAGATGACTTTAATAATTTGCTAATTGAAATGAAACCTAAAAAGAGAAGAGCAGAGGAAGGGAAAGGAGAACCTCCTTACATATTTAAGTTTTGTCATGATGAGGACAGAATGGAAGACTTTGAAAGGGAAATGAGAAAGATAGATTAATTATTATATTCGCAAACTTAGAATGTTAAATACTGAACATATATTATTTTTGATTTTATCCTATCTAACAGGTTCTTTCCCCTCAGCAGTTTGGGTAGGGAGAACTTTTTATAATAAAGACGTAAGAGAGTATGGAAGTGGAAATGCAGGAGCTACAAATACTTTCAGAGTTTTAGGAAAAGGGGCTGGTATTCCTGTATTGATGATGGATGTTTTCAAGGGTTGGATATCTGTAAATTATATTTATTTTATTACAGATGGATGTAATCCGTTCACAGAAACAGTAACTTCTTCTCAATTTGAAATTCAACTTGCTCTAGGGATTGCTGCAGTTATTGGTCATTTGTTTCCAATCTATACTGGATTCAGAGGAGGAAAAGGGATTGCAACTCTTTTAGGGTTGTTAATTGGACTGAATGCGATAGCTGCAATTGTGGCAATTGTAGTTTTTGTAATTGTATTCTTAATTAGTAAATATGTTTCCTTAGGATCTATTTTAGCTTCTCTTGCATTTCCTTTTGTTGTATTTGTTATTTTAGATGAAAAAGATGTAAATGCATCTTTAGAACTATTCTCAGTTTTTGTTCCAATTCTTACGTTAATAACTCATCAAAAAAATATTGAAAGATTGATTAGAGGTGAAGAGAATAAAGTTAAATTTGATAAAAAATAAATTATTATGGAATACACACCAGAATTTTCTTCACACAAAAATAAGACAAATATAAAAACCAAATCATTAATTTTATTAAATGATAATTTTAACGATTTTGACTATGTAATTGATTGTTTGGTTTTGGTTTGTAATTTAACTCCACTTCAATCGGAGCAATTAGCATATATTACTCACTATAAAGGAAAAAGTATTATTAAGAGTGGTTCTTTTTTAGATATGATTAATTTGAAGAAAGATTTAACTATTTACGGACTACAACTAGAGATAGAATAATTTTAAATTCTTCCTACTTTCTCTAAAGGATATTTGTTTTCTATAGATATATTTGCAAAAATTTTGGCTCTGTAGCTTAATTGGATAGAGCACCTGACTACGGATCAGGAGGTTGGGGGTTCGACTCCCTCCAGAGTCACTTTTTGTTTTCTTAATTCCATTACTTTAACCTAGTAAATTATTGTGAATAGAATTACCAGACCTTTTGGGTGTAAGAAATTAAAAATTAGATGTTAACAACCTTTCTAAAGCAATAATAATCTGAAACAGAAGAATCCGTTTTAATCTTAATTTTGTATTAATCCTAAAATTTATTATATCATGTGCAGATTATTCCTACTTCTTGTTTTTTCTTTTCAATTATCTATTTCCTATTCTCAAGATTCAGTTCTTATCTCAGACTCTATTTTGATTGATACACTATCACCATTATTAGAAAAGATAAATGAATATAAACTAAGGTATAAAGTAAATTGTGTTCAGGATAAGATTACCGATAACCAGGGTAATGGATCTGAAGATTTATATGGTACCAGAAACTTCAGAGTTGTTTTACATGGAGTTGCTTACAGAGGAGGAGGAAACAATTATTATCACAGAACAAATAAGAGAAATAATAAAAACCCCTTACCAATGGATGGTCTGAATAATTTATTAGAAAACGGTTTCTCTACTTCAGTTTATCTATATACAGAGAATTTTAAAACTGCTCCTTCTTTTTTGGTAAATGCAGAAAATCCTGATACCTTAAAGTATTATCAATTAGGTGGAAATACCTCTTCATCATTAGATAGTATTTTGATGTTTACTTATAACTCTATCATCAATAAAGATATCGGCCCAGTCTATTTACATTGTTGGAACGGATGGCATCAATCAGGTTTTGTATCAGCAGTATTATTAAAGCAATTCTGCGATTTTAATACTGAGAGCAGTTTACATTATTGGGAGGATTGTGCAGATAATTGGACTAGAGGATATGATAGGATAAGAAATGCAATAAGAGATTTCCAGCCAATAGATAAATATAAAATTTCTACAGAAATAAAAAATGAAATCTGCCCTTGTTATGAAGATGAACGTGCAAATGATGTGGTTGTTGAGAATAATAATGACGAATTAAAATCTTTAAAAATTAGTGTTTTATTCCCTTCAAACATTTCTGATTTACCACCTTCAGTATCTACTTTTCTGGATGAATACGCAGCTATGTTAAAAGAGAATAATTACTTACATATTGAGATTGCTGGTCATACTGATGTAAAGGGAGAGAAATCTCACAATTTACTATTATCCGAGCAAAGAGCGAAAAGTGTTCAAGACTATCTAATTCTTCAAGGTGTTGATACATCTCAACTTTCTTATAAAGGTTTTGGAGAAGAGTTCCCTCTTAACGAATGTGTTGAAGGAGTATGGTGTACAGAAGAGAATCATGCTAAAAACCGAAGAATTGAATTTAATATATCTAGCATTTCTTATCAGGTTAAATTTCAAAAGAATAGTACAATCATTAACCAAAAGGATAAAATAGTATTAAATGATATTCTTATGATTCTCAAATCAGAAGAAGGAATAAAGATAGAAATAGGGGGGCATGCTGATAAAGGGACAGGAGATGATTTTGTTAATGATAATATTTCTCACCTCAGAGCAGAAAGAATTTATAATTATTTGAAAGATAATGGAATGGATATGACAAATATTACCTTTAAAGGATATGGATCACGAATGGAAAAATATGGAGACGAAAGAGATAGAAGGATAGAGTTTAAAATATTAGAAAATAAAAGAAAAGAAATTTATGTTATTAAGAAAGGAGATTACTTAAATAGAATCGCAAAACAATATGGACTAAAGGTTGTGGATATAAAAGAGTGGAATAATTTATCTTCTGATCATCTGTCAATTGGAGACAAATTAATTTTATATACTTCAGATGAATAAGTGGATTAGTATTTTCTTAATGTTTTATTGCTCCTTGTTGTATTCTCAACAGCAAATAGAATTTTCTCATGAAGCTGGTTTTTATAACGCTCCTTTTTATCTAGAAATTGATACATCAGAAGGAAGGATTTTATATGCATTTCAGAACAACTTAAATAGAAGAAGTAGTGTGTATAGAGGTCCTATGTTAATTGATAAGAACACTACTTTATCTTTTGCTCTTTACAAAAATGACTCTGTAATTAAACTTGGAAGTAAAAGTTTTTTTATTGGTTTTAAAACTGACTTTAATGTTGTTGCTCTTACAATTTCCAAGAAGTCATTATATGATTCTATCTCAGGAATATATGTTCATGGTCCAAACGCTTATTACGACACTACTTTACATGTAATGTTAAGGTCAAACTACTCTAAGAAGATGGAAAAAGAAGTTTTTATTGAAATCTTTAATAAACAGAAGAAACGAATTATTAGTCAAGATGCAGGTTTTAGGATTTTTGGTGGTATGACAATTTATTATCCTGAAAAATCTATCAGAATTATTGCAAGGAAACTATATGGTAATTCAAGATTAAAAGCTGATGTTTTCGATCAAGGAGAGAAAAAATATAAACAAATCATCTTACGTCACTCAGGAAATGATTATAAGAAAACTAGATTTAAAGATGTTCTTTCCACAACTATAGCATCAGAATATGGTCTTGATGTGCAGGCAAATCAACAGTCCCATTTATTTGTAAATTCAGAATATTGGGGAGTCTATAATATTAGAGAGAAACTTAACGAATATTATATCGATAATAATTATGATTGTGGTACAGAAGGGGTAGATATGTTGCAAGCTTATAATAAGGTTGAAGAAGGATCTGTTGTAAAATATAATCAGTTGTTAGATTTTATAGAAGATAATAATTTAAAAGATTCTGAGAATTATGAGCATGTTAAAACTATAATGGATGTGGAGAATTTCGCAAATTTTTGGATTCATCAGATATATATAGGAAATACGGATTCTAGGGGGAATATACGCTTTTGGAGGTCAGATTCTTTAGATGGAAGATTCAGATGGATATTTTATGATACAGATTTGGGATGGGGAAGTTTTAATTCTACACTTTTAGAAGACTTTACATCACCAATTAAAACTAAATGGTATAATCCAACTTGGTCAACATTTTTACTCAGAAACCTTCTGAAGAATAAAGAATTTAAAGATTATTTTATTAATCAGACAAGTTACTTATTACATACAAATTTAAGTACAGATTCTGTTCAGAGGAAGATTAACTATTTTGAAACAATGTATAAAGATGAGATGGTGTATCATTTTAATAATAGAAAGAGATTTCAAACATATCAAGGAGATATGAGGAAGTGGCAGAAAGAAGTAGATCAGTTAAAGTATTTTGCATTAAAAAGAGATAATTCACTTTGGATCCAATTAAAAAAGAAATTCAATTTATCTTCAGAATATAAGTTAACAATAAATATTAAAAATCCAGAGAATGGAAAAGTTTATTTAAATAATAATGAATTACAATCTACAATATTTGGAGGAAATTTTTTCTCAGAATTAGGAGTGCCGTTTTGTATTTTACCAGATGTAGGTTATTCTTTTACAGGTAATATAGATTCCGTACCTTTTGACTCACATATATGGAACAACTGTGATGATCTTAATCCAGATTTAGAGAAGGAGATAACAGTAAATATTTCTTTTATAGAGAATAAGTCATCTAAAAGTAGTGTCGTCATTAATGAAATAGATTATGTTAATGATTGTTTTGAAATATTTAATCAGGAAAATGAAATCGTTAATCTAAAAGATTGGAAAATTGTAGATAAGAATAATAATATTTACACAGTTGAAGATTGTATGTTAGAATCTGGAGGATTTGCTGTTTTTCATTTTAATAAAATAGAAACAAGAATTAATGATGTTATTTATCAAAAAATAAATTTCAGGATTTCATCAAGCAATGAGTTAATCTCAATTTATGATAATAATGGAGATTTTGTTGATAGTGTGAGTTATAAATTAACGAATATAGAAAATAGTTATTCTAGAAATATTCCATTCAATTCTTTTGAAGATATACAGTATAAATGGGAGAATAATTCTGATTTAACAATAGGTTATCATAATACATTTTACACTAATACTTTACTAGAAATACAAAGTGTTAAAGATAGAAACAGAATTTTTGTAATAGTTGGAATTATTTTTGTTGTAATAATCGGGATAATAGGAATATTTCTTTATAGAAGAAAGAGATCTATTTCACAATCTTAATAATTGCCGTTTTATTTAATTCTAATTGAGTTATTATAGGGTATTTTGTTCTTGAATCCACTATTTCAATTCGGCTAGTGTTTGGAGGATTACTTCCTAAATTTGTAGCTGTAATTTCAATTATATTTTCCCCTTCATTAAGTTTGTATTTTATTTTCTTTCTTTTTCTTTTTGTAGTATAGTTTTCCAGTAGATATTTACCGTTTACTATCAAACTTATCTTATCTCCATCTTCTTGGTTTGCATCCCATATATAAATAGTTATCTTATCAGAATAGCAGTTAATAAGCATGTCGTCCCCATCTTTCAGTATTTTTGTAGACAGCACATTTATTTCTTCTTTTTTCTGTTTTTCTATTTTCTTTTCTATCTTCTTCTTTATTTTTTCTACTTTTTTCTCTAGTTTTTCTTTTTCCATAAGGATAATATTTCCACTAGCACATGTATCTCCATTTATAAAGTATCCAGTAAAGTTCCCTTCATATCTTTTAAGAGAGAGTTTACCTTTTTCAGTAATTTCCATATTAATATAACAGAATGTATTTAGGTCTGCCTCTGAATTTGTTGATAGGACTTGAGTTTCTTTTAATTTATAAGTTTTGGTATTCTTGTTAAAGATTCCACTTACATCTGATTTTGTTTCGTCAGGAGTTCCTTTTCCAGTTATTGAAAATCCGTTTACCATTCCTTTGTCTTCTATAAATTCCATTTCAAACATTAGTGGAGTTCCATTTTCTAAAGTGATAATTCCGGAATATTGTTCTGTTTTCTGAGAAACAACAGAAGAAGCATATAATATTGATATAATTAGGAAGAAATTCTTCATATTACAAAACTAATAAAGGAAAACTGATTTACTATGCTTGGCATAATACTTTATTTATTAATGCTTTACTTTGTAAAAAAAAATATGAAAAGGTTTATTTTTATTATACTACTAATGATATCGAAATCATCTTTTGCTTCCTTTCCAGTTGTTGAAAAAGTTAGTGATCAGACTACAGGATCAATGACAGATCCCGGATTGAGCTATCATTTCCCATATTATGCCAATATATGGTTTTATATTTGGGGCATTGGTGTGTGTATTCTTTTGTTTTTTCTCTATAAAAATTTACGGCCAGATTATACTCCATCCAAAACTATGAATCCCTTTATTCAAATAAAAGAGATGTTTTCTGGGTGGAGGAGGGCGCCGTGGTGGCTCTACCTTTCGTTTATTCTTCTATTTTTTGTTTTTTCTTGGTGGGCTTGGTTGGCCCTGATGCCGTTACTGTGGATGGCCTTATATTTGTTATTTATTAAAGGGAACTTCTAATAATCGTGTGTAGCCGGAGCTGTTCTTTTATACCCACAGTAGAATTATATAATCAATTCCCCAAATTCTATTCCATCAAAAGTTCCAGAGCTCATCATTAGTAAATTCTTATTGTTCCAATTTAAAGATTTTAAATATTCTTCTAATTCTATTGAATTTGTAAAGACTAATAAATTTTCTCTTCCAAAAGCAGTATGAACTTGCTCTTTACTGATAGGTTCTAATTTTTTATGTGCTATTGCTCCTGGGTTAAAATAAACTATAGCCGTATCAGGCTTATCCATACATCCTGTATATTGTTTCAGAAATTCTTCATTCAGACTACTAAAGGTATGTAACTCCATACAAGCAACTAATTTCCTTTCTTGAAATTGTTTTTTCATTGCTGAAGAAGTTGCTTTTAGTTTTGATGGAGAATGGGCAAAATCCTTATAAACAGCAGAGGTATTTGTTTTTCTTACTAATTCTAATCTGTTAGATGCACCTTTAAATGTAGATATCTCTTTATAGAAATCAGTATCAGAAATTTCTAACTCATTACAAACTAATTTAGCGGCATTTAGGTTTTGTAAATTATGATTTCCAAAAATTAATAGTTCTGTTCCTTCAACTGAAGTCACTCCTTCTATAATCTTATGTTCTGGAGTTGAGTAAGGGACTAACTTACATTTAACTTTCTCTTTTGTAAGTTTATGAAGCTCTTCATCTTCCTCACAATAGATTAAAGTTTCCTCCACCATATTTTTAAAAATTCTGAATTGATCTACATACATTTCAAAAGTTGGAAATACATTTATATGATCCCAAGCAATTCCACTTAAAACGGCAATATGTGGATGGTATAAATGAAATTTTGGTCTTCTGTCAATTGGAGAACTTAGATACTCATCACCTTCCAAAATAATAATTTGAGCTTGATGAGTTAGTTTTACCATGGTATCAAAACCTTCTAATTGTGCACCAACCATATAATCGCAATCAATATTTAAATTTTGTAATACATGCAAAATCATTGCTGTAATTGAAGTTTTACCATGACTTCCTCCAATTACTACTCTCTTTTTATTTTTAGATTGCTCAAATATATATTCTGGATATGAATAAATTGGAATCCCCAATTCTTTTGCCTTTATTAATTCCGGATTATCAATTCTGGCATGCATTCCTAAGATGATTGAGTCTAAATTTTTTGTTATTTTTTCAGGAAACCATCCCATCTCTTTAGGTAGTAAATTGTATTTTAATAATCTCTCTTTACTAGGACTAAAAATAGCGTCATCCGAACCAGAAATTTTATATCCCTTATGATGAAGAGCTAGAGCTAAATTGTGCATGGCACTCCCTCCAATAGCAATTAAATGTATATTCATTTTTCAAATAATTTCAGAAACTAAATTAAAGATAAATATCATTTCTTACCTTTGTAGAACTAAAAATTACTAACATGCAGTTGTACACAATAGATACAGGATATTTCAAATTAGATGGAGGAGCAATGTTTGGAGTAGTTCCGAAAGTTTTGTGGAGCAGAACAAATCCGGCGGATGAAAATAATTTATGCCCCTGGGCTATGCGTTCATTGTTAATTGAAGATGGGGATAGATTAATTCTGATTGATAATGGAATAGGAGATAAGCAAGATGATAAATTTCTGAAACATTATTATTTGCATGGAGATGTAAATTTACATTCTTCTTTAAAGAAGCATGGATTTTCTGCAGATGATGTTACAGATGTTTTCCTTACTCACTTGCATTTTGATCATTGCGGTGGAAGTGTAAAATGGAATAAAGATAAAACTGGATTTGAAATGGCATTTAAAAATGCAAAGTATTGGACTAATAAAGATCATTGGAAGTGGGCCACTGATCCTAATGATAGAGAAAAGGCTTCTTTTTTAAAAGATAATATTATTCCAATTGAGGAATCTGGTCATCTTAATTTTGTGGAAAATGAAAAGAATATCTTTAATGATTTTGATGCATTATTTGTAAACGGACACACAGAAGCTCAGATGATACCTCACATTACTTATAAAGATAAAACCATTGTATTTGCAGCAGATTTATTGCCTAGTTCAGGACACATTCCGTTGCCGTATGTTATGGGATATGATACTAAACCACTTGTAACACTTACGGAAAAAGAAAAATTCTTAAATGAGGCGGCAGAAAGAGAATACATTATATTTTTGCAACACGATAACTATAGTGAGTGCTGTTCTCTCCAAAAAACAGAAAAAGGAATAAGATTAAAAGATACTTTCTCACTATCAGAAATTTTATAAAATGAAAAATATTTTTAAACATCATCCAAATAAAATTGGAGAAACTTATTTTGAGCATTTTTTTAAAGCATGTAGTTTTGGAATAAAATTAATTTTGATAGCTTTACGAGTATTTGTTCATGCTATATTTCCTTGGTTTTTTGAACATAGCGCTAGTGATCGAATTAGTAAATTACATGATATTTTACAAAGCAGAAAGAACCCCGCTAATCCAGATGAGAATTAAAGATGTTCCAGCTTTTACTAAAATCGGAGATTTCATCAAATTCTTCTTTTTCCAATTTATTTCTGTAAAGAGTTATTGTTTCTCCTGATTTTATTTTTACCGAGATTGTTTCAAAATTATCTAAATCAGATGCTTCAGGAACATCTTTTGTGTATCCAATTTTCTCGAAAGATAGTATTTTCTTCTCTGACATATAGAAATAAAATTCGTTACAAGTTTATAAAATATTCTTTGAATACGAAAAAAATACTAGTTTATTATTTTATTTTTGACACAAATTATGGAAAAACAAAAAAGATATAATGATTTTTCTTCTTTTATTAGAAAGAAGTTTAACGGTAGAGTGCAAAAAGTGTCAATAGACGCAGGATTTACTTGCCCAAATAAAGATGGAAGTAAAGGAATAGGAGGTTGTACTTATTGTAATAACAATACTTTTAATCCAGATTATTGCAAACCAATAAAACCAATAAAAGTTCAGATTAAAGAGGGGATAGAGTTCTTCTCTAAGAAATATAAAGCTCAGAAATATTTAGCATATTTTCAGGCGTATACAAATACTTACGCTCCACTTCCTGATTTAGAAAGAATGTATGAAGAAGCTTTGTCACATCCAGATGTGATTGGTTTAGTTATAGCTACACGACCAGATAGTATAAAAGATGAGGTATTGGATTATTTGGAAGAATTAGCTAAAAAGAGTCATTTTATTAAGCTGGAATTTGGTTTGGAGTCAACCAAAAATGAGACATTGGAACTAATTAATAGGTGCCAAACTCATGAAGAAGCAATAGATGCTTATAACAGAGCAAAAGGTAGAGGTTTGCATTTAGGAGGGCATTTAATTTTAGGATTACCAGGAGAAACAAAAGAAGATATGTTGGATCATGCTAGGATGGTTTCTGAGCTTCCGATCAATACATTAAAAATTCATCATTTGCAAATTGTAAAACATACCATGATGGCTCATCAGTTTAAGAATACTCCTGAGATGTTCACTTTTATGGAGTTAGAGGAGTACATAGATTTGATAGTAGATTTTCTGGAACTATTAAATCCGAATATTATTGTAGAACGATTTTTTAGTGAATCTCCTGCTCGTATGTTAATTCATCCAATATATGGATTGAAAAACTTTGAAGTAAAACATTTGGTAGAAAAAAGATTAGAAGAAAGAGATGCTACGCAAGGCAGATTATTTCAAACATCTGAATAATTGTTCTACTATCATCTAAATTAAAATTTATATTTGTAATCTAAAAATAAAATAATATGTCAGAAGATAAGCAAATCATTTTCTCAATGGTAGGGGTTTCTAAATCCTTCAACAATAATAACAAACAAGTATTGAAAGATATTTACCTTTCCTTTTTCTATGGTGCTAAAATTGGTATTATCGGATTGAATGGTTCTGGAAAATCAACTCTTCTAAAGATAATTGCTGGCGTAGAGAAATCTTTTCAGGGAGATGTTCATTTTAAAGGAGAGCATACAATTGGTTATTTGGAGCAAGAACCAAAACTAGATGATACAAAAACGGTAATGGATATTGTAAAAGAAGGAGCGAAAGAGCAAGTGGAACTTTTAGAAGAATACAATAAAATAAATGATCTTTTTGGACTTCCTGAGTATTATGAAGATGCAGATAAGATGGAGAAATTGATGAAAAAGCAAGGAATTCTTCAAGATCAAATTGATGCCTGTAATGCTTGGGATTTAGAAACTAAACTAAATATTGCAATGGATGCTCTTAGATGCCCTCCTTCAGATGCAAGTATAAAACATCTCTCTGGAGGAGAGAAAAGAAGAGTTGCACTTTGTAGATTACTTTTACAAGAACCAGATATTTTATTACTTGATGAGCCAACTAACCATTTAGATGCCGAGTCAGTGCAATGGTTAGAACATCATCTTCAGCAATATAAAGGAACGGTAATTGCAATTACGCATGATAGATACTTTTTAGATAATGTAGCGGGGTGGATTCTAGAATTAGATAGAGGAGAAGGAATCCCTTGGGAGGGGAATTACTCTTCTTGGTTAGATCAAAAATCAAAGAGATTAAAACAAGAAGAAAAATCAGCAAGTAAAAGAAGAAAAACTTTAGAAAGAGAATTAGAATGGGTACGTATGACTCCAAAAGGTAGACATGCGAAATCCAAGGCAAGATTAAGTAATTATGAAAACTTACTTTCTGAAAAAGGAAAGGAGAAAGAGGAAAAATTAGAATTGTATATTCCTCCTGGACCAAGATTAGGAAATAACGTAATAGATGCGGAGGGTGTAAGTAAATCTTTTGGTGATAAGTTATTATATGAAGATTTAAACTTCAAACTCCCTCCTGCTGGGATAGTAGGAATTGTTGGACCAAATGGAGCTGGTAAAACAACCCTTTTCAGAATGATAATGAATCAAGAAAAATCTGACACAGGATCTTTTAAAGTAGGAGAAACGGTCAAAATTGCTTATGTAGATCAGCAACATGTTAATATAGATATGAATAAAACAATTTGGGAGCAAATTACCGACGGACAAGAATTAGTTGAGGTTGGAGGAAAAAAAATGAACTCCAGAGCTTATGTAGCAAAATTTAATTTTAATGGTTCAGACCAAAATAAAAAAGTTGGTGTTCTTTCTGGAGGGGAAAGAAACAGGCTACATCTTGCTATGACCTTAAGACAGGAAGCAAATGTACTTTTACTAGATGAGCCTACAAATGACTTGGATGTAAACACTTTAAGGTCCTTAGAAGAAGGGTTAGAAAACTTTGCTGGTTGTGCGGTAATTATTTCTCACGACAGATGGTTTTTAGATAGGGTTTGTACGCATATTTTAGCTTTTGAGGGAGATTCTCAAGTGTATTATTTTGAAGGTAGTTTTTCTGATTATGAAGAAAATAGAAAGAAAAGACTTGGAGATGTTACTCCTACAAGGATTAAGTATAAAAAACTTATTAGAAATTAGATGTTTTGCGTTTTTCTTAAAAGTAAGATGCCTAAGAAAACATATAATATATTAGGAATCCAAACCGCTATCCATGGTTCCAGGTTTCCGTTTATAGATAAGGTAGAGGAAAACTGAAAAAACAAAATATACGAAAAACTAATAAGGAGCCCTAATCCCATATTAGTACCAATCCCACCTTTTTTCTTTTTACTAGAAAGTGACACAGCAATTATTGTAAGAATGATAATTGCAAACGGAAAGGCAATTCTTTTATGTTTTTCAATTTTATAAAATTTTGCTTTCCCAGAACTTTTTACAGTTTCCGATTCTATATTTTTATTAAGTTCGTTTAGGTTCATGGTTTCAGCTAGGTTTATCTGAACTATAAAATCAGAGGGAAAGAGCATAAGTGTGGTGTCAGTTTTTTCTCCAATCTTTAGAGTTTCTCCGTCTTCATGAAAAGTTCTGATTTCGTATTTGTTTAAAGTCCATTTTTTTGTTTCTTCATTCCACTGAATATAATTTGCTCGTAGTTTGTTTATTAATTTTCCATTTTCAAAATTCTCCACAGAAAATTTATAACCTATATTTCGTTTCTTATTGTATCCTTCTAGATAATAGTAATGGTTTTTTGTTTTTTGTAGATGAATATTTTTTTTAAGTATTTTCTTTTGAGACTTTAAGTATTTATTCTTAAAATCTATTCGATATTTGTTTGAAATTGGAATAACATAACTTCCCAAGATAAAAGACAAAACCGATAAAAAAACTGCCGAAATAATAAATGGTCTGAGGAATCTTTTAAAGCTCATTCCACTATTAAATATAGCAATTATTTCAGAGTTATCAGCAAGTCTTGAAGTGAAGAAAACTACCGAAATGAAAATAAATAAGGGTGAAAATAGATTTGCAAAATAGGGTAAAAAATGCAAATAATATTCAGACATTATGGTAAAAAAACTTAAGTCGTTCTGAATAAAATCATCAATCTTTTCTGAAAAATCAATTACGATTACAACAAGGAGAAGTAATAGTAAACTATAGAAAAAAGTTACTAAGAATTTTTTTATGATATACCTATCAATCTTATTCATTTATATCCGTAAGTCAAGTTTTTTAACTATTTTATTTTTCCAAGATGTAAAAGTACCATCTTTTATTTTGTTTCGTGATTCATTCATTAACCACAAATAAAAACGGATATTGTGTAAGGTAGCTATTTGCTTTCCTA
>Ga0208964_1000139_pt1 | contig 40722 bp, 44 predicted proteins | sample AOAMet1_08_M0_20_2_FD_188227 | JGI IMG/M metagenome (GOLD analysis project Ga0208964, IMG submission 188227) | Ammonia-oxidizing marine microbial communities from Monterey Bay, California, USA - CAN11_08_M0_20 (SPAdes) | ecosystem: Environmental > Aquatic > Marine > Intertidal zone | place... | reverse complement strand
GAAGGCCCTTACTACAACCTGTCTTTGCTGCCAGGCCAATGGGCACCTGGCCGACATGATCACGAAGATATCAAGATTGATATCTCGGCCGTCGGCCCCTACATGTGCAAAGTTGCAGGAGAGCTATGTGATGGGGTTCACGTTCATCCCATGCATTCGATGAATTATATTAACACCCGCCTTCTCCCGGACTTGCAGTCCGGCGCCGACAGATCAGGTCGCAGCGCCAGTAACATTGATTTGATCATTCCCGTGTTTGCGATCCCAGGTGACTCTGCCGAAGAAAGACAATCAATGATTAACCGGACCAGGATGCAAATCTCTTTTTACGGCTCAACCCCGAACTATTCGTTTCAGTTTGATGATCTGGGGTACGAGGGTACAACCCAAAAACTCGGCGCGCTCATGAAACAGGGAGACATTCCGGCCATGGCCAATCTCATTACTGATGAAATGCTTGAGCACTTTGCCCTGGTCGCCAGGTGGGATGATATGGCCGATAAGTTGATGGATCGATACCGGGGCATCGCATCCCGGGTGGTGACCTATCTGGCCAGTGAAGATATTCACCGCCACCCCGAAAACCTCAGCAAATGGGGAGAAATAGCCAGGGCAGTGCGACAGCACTAGGCGCTATTGAGCGCAACCGTCACAGTGGCACAGCCAGACACGCAGGACACAAACCACCAGTAAACTTCCATAAGAAAATACCGGCCTGCTACCACCGGAGCGAGTGGCTTTTGGCCAGCATCGGCTACCTTTGATCACACCTGTTTAGATCACCGGTATCGTGTTGGATCAATAATGCCTGCGTCGGAGAAACCCGCTTTGCGAAGCACGCAGCTGTCACAATCCCCACAGGCTTCACCTGAGTCAGTCAGGCGGTAGCAGGATACAGTCTGGGCGTAATCAACCCCCAGCTCGAGCCCTTTTATGATGATCTCCCCTTTTGATAGCCGGATGAGCGGGGCATGGATCGTCATCTTCTGGCCTTCCACACCTGCGCGGGTCGCCAGGTTCGCCACGTTTTCAAATGCATTGATAAACTCTGGCCTGCAGTCCGGATAACCCGAATAATCCACAGCATTGACGCCAAGGAAGATATCCCTGGCACCAAGCACTTCTGCCCATCCCAGCGCGTAAGACAAAAACACGGTATTCCTGGCGGGCACGTAGGTCACCGGAATCTCGTGACCGACATCTTTAGCATCAGGCACATCAATACGTTCATCGGTCAGCGCAGAGCCGCCAAAGGCGCCTATATCAATGACCGCCACACGATGTTCAATAGCCCCGAACGTCGCGGCCATCCGCTCCGCGTAACCAACTTCTGCGATCTGTTTTTGACCATAGGAAAAGCTCAGGCAGTAACAGTCATAACCATCGGCCCGTGCGCCCGCAAGAACCGTCGCAGAATCAAGACCACCTGACAGCAGAATGACGGCTTTCTTACTCATATCAACTCTCGCCTACTCATATCAACGCTTGCCTACTCATCCCGACTCATCCCTACTCATCCCTACTCATCCCGACTCAAGCCTACTTATACCCCGGGCGTATCGCCCCACAGGAGTTTGTGTAATTGAACCTGCAGCCTGACCGGCAACTCATCTTCCAATATCCAGTCTGCGAGCTGGCGTGATTCGAGTTCTCCGTGGCTGGCGGAAAACAATATCTCATCAACTTTTTTAGCGAGCTCCAATTCCTGCATCTTGAACCTGGCCCACTCATAATCTCCACGATGGCAGATAACAAATTTGACCTGGTCATCTTGTTTCAGCCTGGGAATATTCTCGAACAGGTTACGCGATACCTCACCTGAGCCCGGGGTCTTTAGATCAAGTACCACCGACACCCTCGAATCGATTTCTACTATATCCATCGCACCACTGGTTTCGAGAGAAACCTCGTATCCCTCGTCACAGAGTCGGGTCAGGAGCGAATGACATTCCGGCTGGGCAAGTGGTTCACCGCCAGTCACCGTGACAAAAGGGGTTTTTCGAGTTTTGACTGCGTCGATGATCGCGTCGATGGACATCTTCTCACCACCATGGAACGCATATTCCGTATCGCAATACTGGCAACGAAGCGGGCAGCCGGTCAGGCGAACAAAAGCCGTGGGTAAGCCGACTGTTCGAGCTTCACCCTGGAGTGAGTGAAAGATTTCTGTAATTCGAAGAGACGACATTTCAATTGTCGCAATTCACCGATTCGCGCAGATAATTTCCTGCGAGCTTCGCTGCAGATTTGCCCGGATACTGATCCACGACCTGCTGCAGAAGATCCGTTGCCCGTTCGCAATCGCCAAGCGTGTAATAAACCTTACCCAATGCATAAGCGGCATCGGGAACCTTGCTATGATCCGGAAAATAGCTGATGACTTGTGCTAGCGCCTGCCTGGCCTTTTCAAAATCCGGATTGGTTTTCGCCGCCTGGACCTGACCAAGCCAATAGTAGGTATTAGCGGTGTACTCACCATCAGGGAACCTGTCAATCAACGCTTCAAGCTGAGTAATTGCCATCTCATACTGCCTGTTGCGAATCAGTATCTGGGTGGTCTCGTACAGGTCTTTTTCGCTGAGGTTTTCATCGATTACTGCTACTGCTGTTTCTTCGGGATCTTCCGCGACAGGCTCCGGTACCTGAACATTTGTTTTAAGCACCTGCTGCAAACGCGCGTCAAGCTCAAGGTAGCGATCATCCTGGGTCGATTTAAGTCTGCCAAGCTCATGCTGAAGCCGTTCAACCAGACCGCGAAGCTCCATGACTTCCTGCTGAAGCAATTGCTGCTGATACTGGTTTTCCATACCACCGGGTGCTACCTCCTCAATGGGCGGCTGATAGCTCACAACCGATTCTCTGCTTTCAACAGGAACGGGTGAAGGGGCGGCGGAAACGAAAAGTGGCATGCTAATGACTACACAAATGGCAGGAATCAGCACACCACTTAAAAGCGCGTGTCTAACTTTCATCAAGACCCTTATCTATAAACAATCTCAACGCGACGATTTTCTGACCATGATGATTCTGAATGCCCGTTATTGGCGGGTTTTTCTTCACCGTAGCTAATAACTTCGATCTGGTTTCGGGCTGCGCCCTGAGCCACCAGATAAGCACGTACCGCATTCGCTCGACGTTCGCCCAGTGCGAGGTTGTATTCCCGGGTACCACGTTCGTCAGCATGTCCTTCCAGTCGAACCCGAAGGAAGCGATCAGCACTCAGTACTCCCGCATGCTTGTTTAGCTCCTCATGACCTGTTCGCCGAACGATCGCCTGGTCAAAATCGAAGTAGAAGACACCTTGAAGCGTCTCACCAGAACCCATGTCATCGGCCGGAAGTACGATCTTACCGTCCTTAACCATCGGCCCGGCAGGTTCAATCGGCATCTCGTCAACGTTAGTATCCAAAGCTTGTTCCATTGGCTCTGTATCTGGACCCGAATCAGCAGGCTCCTGACTCGCACAGCCACCTAACAGTAAGGCTGCAACGCAGAGCAGCAGAAGACCGCGCAACTTAAATATTCCCATGAGTAACTCCTTTACGTTCTGTATTCTGAGTAGTTCGTCAAAGTTGGATTAAACCACAAAAAGCCTAAAATAATTACTCATCACACAAAATATTCGATTATGCGCCCGCCACAGGGCGTAGACATTGCTTTTCAGCGATTACCTCTAGTCATTCGACCACCTTAATGACCAATTGTTACTCCACTGGTACATCAACTGGTACAAAGGTTTTGCGCTTTACCGGCGACCAGGCTGGCTCCCTGACATCACCATCCGAAGAGGGCAGGTTGAACTTGACGCCACCATCAATTGACACCGCTGCTAATATGCCCTCTCCCCTCTCCTGAGTTGCATAGATCAACATACTGCCATTCGGCGCTACACTCGGGGATTCATCCAGGGTCGTTTCGGTCAGGACAGATAAGCGGCCCCGGTTCAGATCCAGGAGCGCGATGTGAAAGATCCCGTCACGGCGGTGCACCATAACCAACCCGCTGCCATCTTTTAGGACGCTTGCCTTGGCATTATAGTCTCCTTCGAATGTCAGGCGTTGAATCTGGAAATCAGCCAGCCGCAGTTGATAGATTTGCGGCTGGCCTCCCCGGTTGGAGGTAAATACCAATGATTTTCCATCTGCAGTCCAGGAAGGCTCTGTATCGATACCGTAGTGCCTGGTGATCCTTCGAAGTCGGCGCGACTGCAGGTCCAGAATGTAAATATCAGGATTGCCGTCTTTAGATAACACCAGAGCCATTTCCTTGCCGTTGGGGGAAAAAGACGGCGCACCATTAAGCCCTGCAAAGCTCGTTAAGATCTGCCGATTCCCGGTTATCACTTCATGAAGGTAGATAGCGGGCCGACCATCCTGTTCAAACGAAACGTAGGCGACCATCTTTCCATCTGGCGACCATGTAGCGGAAAGGATGGGTTCTTTTGATTCCAAAACCTTCCTGACCCTGTACCCATCTGCATCAGCAATGTTGAGAGCGAAATGTCGGCCCTGATCATCGTCCATGGCTGTGACGTACATAATCTGCGTGGAAAAAGCGCCTTTAATACCTGTCAACTCGTCAAACACCACGTCGCTAACGTGGTGAGCCATATCACGAAGATCCATGGGGAGACCTTCAATTGTCTGCGTCGCCACCACGGTTTGCCGCAACACACTATATAACTCGAAGTGCAGGCGCACGCTCACTTCCCGCGGCTCAAGATACCCAACAACCAAATACTCAACTCCCAGCATTCGCCAGTCTCGCGGCAGCACCTCAGATGAGTCGTTAGGAAAACTCAACATCTGCGACGTTGGCAGAGCTTCGAATCGGCCTGACAATCCCAAATCTGATGAAACAACGTCACCAATGTCAATCGGCGGTCTGCGTTTGCCTTTCCATGCAAAAGGTACTACCGCCACCCTGACCGCATTATCCACACCCTTGGTAATCTCGATCCGCAGTTCAGCTGAGGCAGGAAGCGCAAACTGAAGGAGCAGACCGATAAAAATAATTCGCTTTAACACTCGCACATCTAATCCTTATAGCCTGAGATCATCCGGCCGAAACAAAACCGTAAATTCTCGAAAGTCCCGTTCAAACCGCTGCGAGTCTGTGGGCACAACAAATCTTTGCGCTTTAGTGACGGCAAGAACCGCCGACCGGTCAAACGCATCATTACCGCTCGAATCTTCAACCTTCACGTCAATAACTTCTCCGGTTGGAATAAGCATAACCCGCAGCAGGGCTTCCATTCCGTTTCTGGCGCTGGGCGGCCTGGACCAGTTTTGCACTATTTCACGTTGAATCTGCGCCACGTAAGCCATTGCTTTTTCGTCATCCGTTACCGCTTTTCTCGCATTTGCCTCACGTGTCAACGCCTTTGCCAACTCATCTGCAAACTCAGATCTTACTGATTCAGGATCCACTTTTTCAGGATCCAGTTTGGTTTCCGTAGTTTCCTCGACCACCGGTGTTGGCTCGGGTAGTGATGCGGGCTCCGCTGGCTTAACTTCAGTTTCTAACCGTTGTTGTCTGGCCCAATCCACCTGCTCCTGCCGCAACCTGGCCTCTGTCTTGCGACGATCCCGTAATTTTTTATCCCTTCGGGATTTTTCCCGATCGACCGCTTGTTCTTCCCTGGCCCTGTAAGGGTTCTCGGTAACTATTGCGGCTTCAATATAATAAGGCTTCAACTCGGTGTAACTGCGTGTCGACTCCTCCCAATTCAGCGACATCAGGCCAATGACGATGCCATGAACCAGCAGCGCAAAAAGGATTGCTATGACATAGGTCGTCACTTCATTGGAAGAAAAGTTCATGACGGCCGACTATTATGTCCTCGGGGGCTCAGTGATCAGTCCCACACTTTTCGCCCCTGCTGCCTGAAGCGTATTCATCAAATCTACAATCACCCCGTATGCCAGCTTTTTATCACCCTCTACTAACACCTTAATGCCTGGGTTAGCTGCAATGATCCTGGCAGCTTTGTCACTAATTTCGGACAATGGAACGGGCTCCTCAGCCTCCCCGAGATTGATATAGTAGGTAGCGTCATCTTTGACCGATACAACCAGCATTAGTTCATCATCGGTGACATCGATCGGGCCCGAAGCCGCCTCTGGCAAATCTACTTTGATCCCCTGGGTCATGAGCGGCGCTGTCACCATAAAAATCACCAGCAACACCAGCATCACATCAATGTAGGGCACTACATTGATTTCGGACATCGGCTTTCTGCGGGCGGCTTTAGACATAATTAGCGCTTGTGACTCGCGCGATCAAGAATACTGCTAAATTCATCGCTGAACGCCTCGAATCTGTTCATGATAACTTCGACATAGGCGGCATAACGGTTATAGGCGATGACTGCAGGAATGGCAGCGAACAGACCAATGGCAGTTGCCACCAATGCTTCCGAAATACCTGGCGCTACCACCGAAAGGCTTGCCTGGTTGACCGTCGCAAGGCCTCGAAACGAATTCATGATTCCCCAGACGGTACCGAACAAACCAACATAGGGGCTGGTAGAGCCAACGGTGGCCAGGAACGGCAGGTGCGTTTCAAGGCGTTCTTCTTCCCTAACCAGCGCAACCCGCATCGCCCTCTGTACGTTTTGCATAACCCGCTCCTGATCAGCACCATCCTGTTGACCTGACCTCGAGAATTCCTTAAATCCCGATGCAAAAATACTCTCCAGACCGATAACATCTGAATTTTCAGTATCGAGTTCAACATAAAGTTGGCCAAGGTCTTTGCCGGACCAGAATTCGTTTTCAAAATCTGTAGCCTGCCTGCGGATCGAAGATAGCGCAAAGCCCCTCTGGAAAATCATGACCCATGAGATCAGTGAAGCAAGGATCAGGAGCCCCATGACCAGCTGAACGACGACGCTAGCATTGAGCACCAGGTCAAGTATGGATAATGGTTCATTCACAATTCAATTCCCAAGTTAGTCGTCAGGTTCGTTTTCAAAAAGTTCCTGCCCGGGCTTTTGTGGCATCTTCATACCGAAGTGCTCGTAGGTCAACCGAGTAGCAACACGACCTCTTGAGGTGCGCATGATGAATCCCTGCTGAATCAGGTAAGGTTCATATACATCCTCAATGGTGTTGCTCTCTTCACCAACGGTTGCTGCAAGGCTGTCGACGCCAACCGGCCCGCCATCATATTTTTCAACCATCGCCAACAAAAGCCGACGATCCATATGATCAAAACCATTCACATCAACCTTCAGCATGTTCAGCGCCTGGTCAGCGATCTCCTGGTTCACAAACCCCTCTCCTTCCACCTGGGCATAGTCCCGCACCCGACGAAGCAGCCGATTAGCAATCCGCGGCGTACCTCTGGAGCGAACTGCGATCTCACGCGCACCGTCGGTATCACAACTTACCCCGAGCATCCTGGCTGACCGCTCAACGATAGTGGTCAGATCCCTGACATTGTAAAACTCTAGTCGCTGAATAATGCCGAACCGGTCACGAAATGGAGAAGTCAGCAACCCGGTTCGGGTAGTCGCACCAACCAGTGTAAAGGGCGGCAGGTCCAGTTTGATGGATCGGGCCGCGGGGCCTTCACCAATAGTGATGTCTACCTCATAATCCTCCATCGCCGGATAGAGTACCTCTTCAATCGCAGGATTGAGCCGGTGGATTTCATCAATAAACAGCACGTCACCTTTTTCCAGGTTGGTCAGTGCCGCAACCAGATCACCTTTCTTTTCGATGACAGGACCTGAAGTCGCCCTCATTTCGGCGCCCATCTCATTGGCAATGATGTTCGCAAGGGTTGTCTTTCCCAGACCTGGTGGACCAAAAATAAGCGTATGATCCAGCGCCTCATCGCGACCTCTTGCGGCCCTGATGAACAGCCTCATCTGCTCGCTCACCGCGTGCTGGCCACAATATTCATCAAACGTCCGCGGTCTGATCGCCCAATCCTGCGTCTGTTCAGCCTCGGAGGCGGCGGATGTCACTATTCGGTCTGATTCAATCATTCTTGTCGTTCAACTATTGCCCGTTTTGCATGAGTAACTTCAACGCCTGCCTGATCAAAGACTCTACATCTTCGGCTGGGTCGCTCACCAGTGAGAGCGCTCGAGCGGCTTCTTGTGGCCTGTAACCAAGTCCGATCAGAGCCGACTCAGCATCTTCTGTTACATTACTCGTCATTGTACTGGGATTATCTGAACCAGACACATCAAATGAATCGACCTTATCCCGCATTTCAATGATCAGGCGCTCAGCGGTCTTCTTCCCAACGCCAGGCAGTGCGGTCAGCGCTTTTACATCATTACCAACGACAGCGCGTGCAAACGACGCTGAATCGAGTCCTGATAATATTCCGAGAGCCATGCGAGGACCCACTCCGTTGACCTTGATCAGGGTTCGGAACATCTCACGTTCACCCGCACTCGCAAACCCGTATAGCAAGTGAGCATCATCACGAACCACGAGATGGGTATGAATGGTAACCTGCCTCTGGGTTTCCAGCCCTTGGACTTCCAAAATATGGGCATAGGTCGTAAGAGAAATTTCAACTTCATAACCCACACCACCAACATCAAGTAACAACTGCCCCGGGGTGCTTTCAATCACAAGCCCTGTAAGTCGACCGATCATTTCTTTGTGGTCTCTTCTGCGAACCTGCCACGTCGGAAACGATTCGTATCGATAATCGAACTACTACTATTGCTCATCTTGGCCAGATTGTGCTGCGTATTAACATGACAGATCGCTATAGCCAGAGCATCAGCTGCATCCTCCTGAGGACTAGAAGGGAGTTTCAGAAGGGTCATCACCATGTGCTGAACCTGGCTTTTACTCGCTGCGCCACTCCCAACAACCGCTTGCTTGATCTTTCGCGCTTCATATTCGAAAACTGGCAACCCCTGGTTTACAGCCGCAACCATTGCCGCACCTCGAGCATGGCCAAGCTTCAATGCAGATTCGGCTGAACGAGACATAAAGATGCGCTCAATGGCGAGTTCTGCTGGGACAAATTCATTAATAATCTGGGTGACGCCCTGAAATATGATGTCCAGCCTTTCAGCGAGCGATTCTTTCGCGGTGGTCTTGATACATCCACTCGCCACATATTCCTGATGATTACCAACGGCCTTGATAATGCCGTAACCGGTAACCCTTGAGCCAGGGTCTATGCCTAGAATAAGTGCCATCTGGATGAAGGATTGGAAGGAGGGCCAAGTTTAGCATACCCGGGGGTCAGGGGTTGAGCGCTACATCGAAAAATAGCACCGTTTGCACGATAAAAGACACGAACTATCCTCCAGAACCTGGCGCTTTAAAGTCTGCTTAAAGCGTACAATGCAACTCGCCTTCCCCTGACCTTTTAGACTGCAGGCTTCCGCCGACGGTCAGGGGCATGCAACAATCACCGCAGACAGCACAACCTTTTACGAGGTCCGCTATGGCCGCTATTACCACAAGCCTCCGGTCTCGATAACGATATTGGGTCGTTAAACCAGCGTCGCCAGCGCATCCAAAACAGCGTTCGGCTGCTCGGACAACATGGAATGGCCGCATGCATCGAGCTCAACGACTCTTGTATTGCTAATCGCCGCCGCCACAGATCGGCCGGCACTGGCTCTGGTCATTCGATCTTCAAGCCCAAGGATAACAAGCGTTTCTGCTTTCACCTGGGTCGCCAGGATTTCGCCATCTATAAAGTCATTGCAGGCATTGAGGTCAGCGAAATACACGCCGGGTCCTGCTCGCTCCAGTAGTCTCTGACCCGACAAGGTCAGCGTAAGACCCGGGTTTTCGTTGCCGCCCTGGTGCGCGAAACTACTGTGGCTCCAGGTATTCGCCATGTCGATCGCCTGATGCTGATTGGCCCGGGCCGCATCCAGCAGAGGATCAGAGACAGGCATGGGTGTCGAGGTACCTAAAAGCGCAAGATTTCGAACCCTGCCCGGATACTTGGCCGCATAATTCAAGGCAACGAGTGACCCCATACTGTGGCCAACGATAGAAGCCTGCCGGATATCAAGCTCATCAAGCAGAAGGCACAACCAGTCAGCCATTGCTTCAATACTCGTTAATGCTTCCCCGCCCGACAGGCCACGACCGGGCAAGTCAACAGCAATGACATTACGACCCTGCCGGGCGAAGTATCGAGCTGGCAACGTCCAGACAGTATGATCAAAACCCGCGCCATGAATAAATAACACCGATTCGTTCTCCGCAGCATGCTGGCCGCTGCCGGTGCTGAAAAATGCCTTATGGCCACCTACTGATACGTACATTAAGCTCTCCCTGCCGCACGCAAACCCTTCTTCAGGTCAGCGATCAGGTCCTTGGTGTCTTCCAAACCCACAGACAGTCGGATCAGGCCTTCAGAGATCCCGGCTTTTGCCAGCGCTTCAGAGCCCATTCTGTGATGCGTCGTACTGGCAGGATGTATCACCAGTGATTTTGCATCGCCAACATTCGCGAGATGAGAAAACACCTCCAGCGCCTCAATAAATCGAATGCCCGCCTGGCGACCACCCGACAACTCAAAACCAAATACAGCGCCGCAGCCCTTCGGCAGAAGCGACTTCGCCAATTCGTGATCCGGATGACTCTCAAGCATCGGATGATTTACTCTTTCAACGCCTTCTTGTTGGGCAAGAAACTCAACGATTTCAGCAGTATTGGTCACGTGCTTCTGCATGCGCAGCGACAGTGTTTCCATCCCCTGCAAGATATGAAAAGCCGTTGTTGGGCTCATACAGGCGCCGAAATCCCGTAACCCTTCCTTGCGGGCCCGGGTGATGAATGCAGCGGGGCCGAACTCCTCCGAAAAAGTAAGATTGTGGAAGCCCGCATAAGGTTCGCTCATGGTCGGGAATTTGCCCGAAGCGGCCCAGTCAAAAGTTCCTCCATCGACCAATAATCCGCCGATAACAATACCGTGCCCGGAAAGAAACTTGGTCGCAGAATGCATCACAATATCAGCCCCAAGATCAATTGGTCGGCAAAGATAGGGCGTAGTGAATGTGGCATCGACCATCAACGGCAATCCCGCGTCGTGCGCAACTTTTGAGATTTCCGGAACATTCAGCACTTCAAGGCCCGGGTTGCCCAGTATTTCACCGAAAACCAGACGGGTATTGTCCTGAATAGCGTTCGCAAAATCCTGTGGGCTTCTTGGATCAACAAAAGTCGTATCAATGCCGAATCTTCGCAGCGTGTAATCCAGCAGATTGTGCGTACCACCATAGATACTTCTTGAGGCAACAATGTGATCTCCAGCCCCTAACAATGTCGCCACGCCTAAATGTATCGCTGCCTGGCCACTTGCAGTGGCGATCGCACCTACACCATTGTCCAGCATGGCGATTCTCTCTTCGAGAACGGCATTGGTGGGGTTCGAAAGACGGGAGTAGACGTGCCCGGCTCTCTCGATGTTGAACAGACCCGCCGCATAATCAGTATCGCGGAAAACATAGGATGCAGTTTGATAGAGGGGCGTAGCCCTTGCACCAGTCGTCGGATCCGGTTGTTGACCACCATGAAGTGAAAGTGTGTCGAAATGCAAATTATCAGCCATTACTGCGACGCCTTAGGGGAATTTGACTGCGCACCTTAACGCCTTTAAACGACCCTTCGCAACTCTCCGCCGCCGGTGTCTGGAACACTACGATCTTATTTTTGCTCAAGACGACTCTATGCCCCTTACTGTTACCCGGCTGTCGCCGCGCCTTTAGGTTAGCCGTCCAGATCGAGAAAATGCCGGATGAACACTGCAACCTGATCGCAATAACCCGGCTCAAGATGAATGTGATGCGGCCCGGGCATGCGCTCTATCTGCAGGTTCGGGTGGTGTTCCTGGGCAAGGGAAATTTCTCCCTGATACCATTCATCCCCCTGCTCCGCCACGATCAACAATGATGGGCTGGTGCTGTTCTTGAGGAGCAGATTGATCTGGTCGCGGGTATGACGAAGTGGTGTTGGGTAGCGAATACGAGGGTCAGAACGCCATGTAATCCCCCCTTCAACCTGTTTGTGTCCACGAGCGACCAGCACGCTCGAAGCCTCTAATGTCTGGTCAGTTACCTCAGTCACCCGATTCGCCATCGCTTGCTGATCCGGGAATACCCTGGCCCGGTGGTGGGGTTTCAGGATCTTTTCAATCGCGACCCTGGTCTGCTCAATTCGCTCTTCGGCTGAGACTCCCCCCGTCGCGAGGAAACCATCAATCTGCACCGACGCTCGAACGCGATCTGGAAACAGCGCGGCGAGCTCTGAGGCGATCGATGCACCCATTGAATGACCGATGACATTGAACTGATGCCAGTTAAGCTCATTAGCAACGGCCAGGACTTCCTGGATATCGTAAATCGGATGGTAGTGAACACCTTCCGCGCGATGAGTTGATAGCCCGTGTCCAGCAAAATCAAGTGCGACCAGGTTCAATTCAGGCATGAGCGGCGCCAGGCGATCAAATGTGTTTGCATTATCCAGCCAGCCATGGAGCGCAATAGTGGGTATACCTTCAGGATTACCCCATTGTTTAGCGTGCAACCGCAGACCAAGAACATTAAATGTAAGGGCCTTGCCCTCAATCAGGACATCGTTCGACATTGCTAGTACCTTATTAGTAGTACCTTTTGACATTGTTAGTACCTTATTAGTAGTACCTTTTGACATTGTTAGTACCTTATTAGTAGTACCTTTTGACATTGTTAGTACCTTTTGACAGGGAGGAAAACCAACTCTGCTTCCTCTTTTGGGGTCATTCAAACCGGGGCGCAGGTTAACACAACCCATCGCTGGTATTGACCAAAAACAGCCTCTGCTATTCCCACTCGCCGTCAAATCATGTAAAAGTCGGCCATGAAAATTCCTAAGAGAATCCAGCCCCTGATTGATGACGGTATCATTGATGCCGTCATCAGCCGTTTGATGAGTGGTAAAGAGGCCGATGTTTTCGTTGTTCGCTGTGGTTCAGAAATTCGCTGTGCCAAAGTCTATAAGGAGGCCATGAAACGCAGCTTCAAGCAGGCGGTTACCTACCAGGAGGGCCGTAAGGTCCGCAACAGCCGTCGTAATAGAGCGATGGAGAAAGGCTCAAAATATGGCCGCAAGCAAACGGAAGAGATTTGGCAGAATGCCGAGGTAGACGCGTTGTACAAGCTGGCCGGCGCAGGTGTGCGGGTCCCAACACCCTACGGCTGTATCGATGGCGTACTGCTAATGGAATTGATCTGTGACGCCGATGGTGACGTTGCACCGCGTCTTGGCGACGTAACAATGTCGGCCGAACAGGCGGTCGAAGATCACCGCCTGGTTATGCTCTATGTTGTGCGCATGCTCTGCGTTGGCATAGTGCACGGAGACCTGTCGGAATTTAATGTACTGCTTGATGAGCAAGGCCCTGTGATTATCGATCTTCCCCAGGCGGTTAACGCTGCAGCCAACAATCAGGCCGAATCAATGTTAAGCCGCGACGTCAACAACATGACTAACTACTACGGCCAGTTCGCACCGGAGCTGCTGGGCACTCGCTATGCAAAAGAAATTTGGGAACTGTACGAAGCAGGAAAGCTAGACCCGGATATCGAACTGACCGGCAAATTCCATGAGGACGAGCACTCCGCCGATGTAAATGCAGTACTCACGGAAATCAGCGCAGCGATACAGGAAGAAGAAGCCCGGCTTGAGAGAATGAAGCCCGATGAGCTTTAAGCCAACCTGGCTACAGACTAGCTCATCAGCTCGCCTGGGAAATTAGCGTTAGTGTAGACGTTAGTCACATCGTCAAGGTCTTCAAGGGCATCGACCAGGCGTAATACTTTCTCTCCCATGTCCACATCCAACTCGTTGTAGTTCTGGGCGATCATAGCCACTTCCGAAGCTGCCGGTTCAAAGCCACCGGACACGAGCGCATCTTTGATTGCGAGGTAGTCATCAGCCATTGTAGAGACAGTAATTGAACCATCGTCCTCCGTCTCAACATCGTCAGCACCCGATTCTATTGCAATCTCCATGACGTCATCTTCGCTGGTACCCGGCTCAAAAAGAATCTGGCCCTTCCGATCAAACATGTAGGCCACCGAGCCATCGGTACCCAGATTACCGCCTGCCTTGGAAAAAGCATGTCTCACTTCCGCAACGGTTCGGTTTCGATTGTCAGACATGGTTTCAACGAGCACCGCTACGCCCCCAGGACCGTAACCCTCGTAAGTCAGAGGCACAAGCTCTACACCATCATCCCCACCGGCGCCCCGGGCTATGGCTCGTTCCATCGTATCTTTGGGCATCTGCGATGCTTTGGCTTTATCAACGATAGTACGAAGGCCGGGGTTATCTTCAATATTACCGCCACCGTCGCGGGCAGCAACGGTCAGCTCTCGAATGATCTTGGTAAAAACCTTCGCTCGTTTCGCATCCTGACCGGCTTTTCGGTGCTTAATATTACTCCACTTACTATGACCTGCCATTTCTCTATTCCTTCGGCTGCTTTCTCACAGCGATACCCAGCTCTTTTAATTGTTCTGCGTCAATCTCACTCGGTGCAGAGGTTAACAAACAGGTGGCTGTCTGGGTCTTCGGAAAGGCAATAACATCCCGAATCGCTGTTGATCCGGAGAGCAACATCACGATTCTATCGAGCCCAAAGGCCAACCCACCATGAGGTGGGGCACCATACTTCAAGGCATCCAAAAGGAAGCCGAACTTAATGTTCGCCTCATCATCAGAGAGTTTCAACACACGGAAAATTGCTTGTTGCATCTCAGGTTCATGGATGCGAATAGAGCCTCCACCCAATTCATAGCCATTGACTACCAGGTCATAGGAAACAGAAAGCGTGTCCAGGGGATTCGCCTCCATGTCTGCCACATCACCCGAGGGCTTCGTAAAGGGGTGATGCATGGCGGTCATACTACCGTCATCATTTTCCTCAAACATCGGAAAATCCACCACCCAGCATGATGCCCAGGGTCGTTCGAACAGGTTCAGGTCTTCTGCCAGCTTGCAGCGCAGTGCGCCGAGCGCATCGCTGACAATTTTTGCTTTGTCGGCACCAAAAAAAATCACATCGTTTACTTCAGCACCCACGCGATCGAGTATGGAAGTCACTACGTCCTCAGGCAAAAACTTCAAGATTGGCGACTGTAAGCCTTCCATACCGTTATCCAGGCTGTTCACCCGAATATAGGCCAAACCTCGCGCGCCATAGATACTGACAAACTTTGTCAGGTCATCTAATTTTTTCCGCGTTAATTGATCGCCGCCGGGGAGCCGCAACGCCGAGACCCTGCAGCTATCATCATTCGCCGGACCACTGAACACCTTGAACTCGACATCTTTCAAAAGATCCGCAACGTCGACTAGCTCCAGCCCAAACCTAAGGTCAGGTCGGTCCGAGCCAAAGCGCAGCATTGCTTCACTGTATGGCAATACCGGGATGTCCCCGAGGTCCACATCGATGGATTTCTGAAACAACCTGCGGACCAGGCTCTCACTAACGTCCATGACGTCCTGCTGTTCCACAAAACTCATCTCTATATCGATCTGGGTGAATTCTGGCTGTCTGTCTGCACGCAGGTCTTCGTCTCGGAAACATCGGGCGATCTGGTAGTAACGATCAAAACCGGACATCATCAGCAATTGTTTGAATATCTGGGGAGACTGCGGCAGTGCATAAAAGTTTCCAGGGTGAACGCGGCTTGGAACCAGATAATCGCGCGCGCCCTCTGGTGTTGCTTTAGTCAGGATCGGTGTCTCGATATCCACGAACCCCTTGTCGTGCATAAAAGCTCGAACCTCATGCATGACCTCAGATCGAAGACGGAGCTTGTCCTGCATCTCTGGTCGACGAAGATCAATAGCACGATTCCTCAATCGAACGTCTTCACCGGCACTGGAGTGCTCATCAAGCTGAAAAGGCGGCGTCTCGGATTTATTCAAGATGTTCAGTTCCAACCCGAGAACCTCCACCTGCCCCGTGGCCATCTTTAGATTAACGGCCTCGCCATCCCGGGCCCGAACCTTACCGACGACCTGGATGACAAACTCATTTCGAACCTGGTCTGCCAGGGTAAACGCAGCGACCGTATCAGGATCGAAAACAACCTGGATAATACCGGTGTAATCCCGGACATCCAGAAATATAACGCCGCCGTGATCACGACGGCGATGAACCCAACCACACAGGGAGACCTCTTCACCAATGTGAGAATCCCTCATATGGCCACATAAGTGGCTACGCATTTTTTATACCTCTAAACGGCGAGAATTAACGAGTTTCGGCTTTCAGCTAGCCGCAGCTGGTGTGGAAGGTTTGCTGGCCGATGTCCCGGTCGATGTACCGGTCGATGTACTGGCCGATGTACCGGTCGATGTACCGGTCGATGTCCCGGTCGATGTACCGCTCGATTTATCGCTCGATGACGAACTTTTCGACGGAGTATCTGAACCAGAACCAGACGATCCAGAACTGCCCGTGGCATTGGGATTATCGCCAGCTACATTTTTCTTCTTACCGGTTTTAAAGTCGGTTTCATACCAACCATCGCCCTTCAGACGAAAAGCTGCAGCGGAGACTAGCTTGTTAAGCGTTGGCTCATCGCAAATTGGACAAACCTTTAGCGGTTCATCAGAAAGCTTCTGAAGCTTTTCCATCTTGTGGTCACAAGCTTCACACTGGTATTCGTAAATGGGCATGATGGTCCTCATCAGTTATTTGCCAGCTGGAGCCTCCTCCAACGGCTGCGCATTATATAAACTATTGACGACAATGGCGACCACCCATCCTCTTTCTTACTTTGCAAGAATATGGAGTCACGACCCTATTTTTAGGGGTTTTCCTTGAACGAGTAATGCCAATCGGATATAAAGCTCACCCAAGAGAAGGAGGCTCGACAAGCCTCCTTCTCTTTTTTATTGATTTTTGATTTATCACACTAGACATATAAGGATTACTGAATGGCTGCTAAAAAGGCTAAAAAAACGGCTATCAAGGATAAGTACACGAAGAGCGCTATCCTTGCAGAACTTGCCGAGACCACAGAACTGTCCAAGAAACAGGTTAGCTCTGTACTTGACGAACTTTCTTCACTCATAGAACGCCATGTCAAAAAAGGCGGCGCTGGTGAATTTACTCTTCCAGGTTTGCTGAAGATCAAAACTGTTAAGAAGCCTTCTCGTCCTGCTCGTAAAGGTGTCCCTAATCCTTTCCGTCCAGGTGAGCTGATGGATGTTGCGGCCAAACCTGCAAGCACCAAGATCAAGGTCCTGCCGCTTAAAGGCCTGAAAGAGTTTGTTTAAAGTACAACTTTAATCGAACTGAAAAAGGCCGCAATCTGCGGCCTTTTTTATGGCGCCAAGCCAGGGGCTTCCTGGCGACACAGCTCCGACATTCGGACCGAAACGATGGCGCTTTCAAGCTGGGCCAACCGGACCGGGATCTGAACCGCTCTCATCTTGACTAAGATGAGCCAAAGCTCCAGCGTTCTCCTCCCAATTCTGCCCATCAAAATCCTGAACAACGACTTCACCAAAAGTAGCGGTATCAACACACCGAAAATTGACGCTGTAACCATCGGGATTCGAACGGGGGAGATAGAAAGGTTTTACACCGCAGGTTTTGCAGCAGTAGTGTTTGGCAACACCTGTATTAAATGTATAGGTCGTTAACTCATCCCAACTGGTGATTAAGTTAAAAGCGCTCCGGGGAATGATAAGATGCAGGAAACCGACCCTATCGCAGATTGAACAATTACATCGATGCACATGAACATCCGGTTCCGAGTCAAACTCGAACCGAACATTTCCACAATGACAATCGCCTCGATGTAACATGAGATATACCTTTCCAAATACACAGCGAGCATTTACAACATCTATAGGCAAAAAATACCATTATGAGAGCATCAAAGTACACTATCGCCACCCTGAAAGAGACGCCTGCAGACGCGGAGATCATCAGCCACCAGCTTATGATCCGTGCCGGTCTGATTCGCAAGCTCGCCTCCGGCATTTATTCGTGGCTACCAATGGGTTTTCGTGTCCTGCAGAAAATCGAGAATATCATCCGGGAAGAAATGAACGCCTCAGGCGCACAGGAGGTGATGTTACCCGTGGTTCAGCCCGCTGAGCTGTGGCACGAATCAGGACGATGGAGCCAGTATGACGAAGGGCTTTTACTACAGTTCACAGATCGTCACGATCGTGAATTTTGTTTCGGGCCAACTCACGAGGAGGTTATTACAGACCTGGCGCGCGGAGAGCTAAAGAGCCACAAACAGCTTCCGGTTAACTACTATCAGATCCAGACAAAGTTCAGAGATGAAACGCGACCAAGGTTTGGTGTTCTTCGCTCACGAGAATTCACCATGAAGGATGCCTATTCATTCCATACAGACCAGGCGTCCCTGAATGAAACTTACGAGGAGATGCACGACGCGTACACCCGAATTCTGACTCGTATGGACCTGGACTTCAGGCCTGTGCTTGCGGATTCCGGCAGCATTGGCGGCAGTGCCTCTATGGAGTTCCATGTGCTGGCGGAATCTGGCGAAGACAAGATCGCATTTTCCAGCCAGAGTGACTACGCAGCAAACGTCGAAATGGCTGAAGCCCTAGCACCGGTATCAGAGGATGCTGGTCTGCTAGATACTGAGGAGCTCTCGACTCCGGGCGTTAAAACCATCGAGGATCTCTGCAAAGCCTTAGATGTCACCGCGAACCGGACTATCAAAACGTTAATCGTCAAAGGTAGCGAATCGAACCTGGTTGCACTGGTGTTGCGCGGAGATCACCAGTTGAATGCGATCAAGGCAGAAAAAATCGACGCTGTTGCCGCACCGCTGACGATGGCAAACGATACAGAAATAAAGGCAGAGATTGACGCTAGTACGGGATCCATTGGCCCACAGGGACTATCTATGCCTATCATCGCTGATCGAAGCGCTGCGGCACTGCACAACTTCATTGCCGGCGCCAACAAGGATGACTTCCACATATGCAATCTCAACTGGGAGAGAGATGTCAGGGCAACCGCCATTGAAGACATTCGCGACGTCGTAGAAGGAGACCCAAGCCCTGACGGCAAAGGTGAGATCATGTTCAAGCGCGGCATCGAAGTAGGCCATATCTTCCAGCTGGGCGATAAATATTCCAAATCGATGAACGCGACCGTTCTGGATGCATCCGGCAAGGCCGTTGTGATGCAAATGGGTTGCTACGGTATGGGTGTGACCCGGCTGGTCGGCGCTATTATCGAGCAGAACCATGATGAAAACGGCATCATCTGGCCAGAGAGTATTGCTCCGTTCAGAGTGATCGTGATCCCGATTAACGCTCACAAGTCCGAACAGGTTCGAGCCACTGCCGAATCCCTGTATGCAGAATTAACGGCTAAGGGAGTGGAGGTATTGCTGGACGATCGTGAAGACGTACGACCCGGCGCAAAGTTTGCCGACGCTGAACTGATGGGTATTCCTCATCGAGTGGTGATTGGCGATCGCGGGCTTGATAATGGCGTCGTGGAGTATGTTGACCGCCGCGAAGGTGACAATAAGGACCTTACCCTGGATCAGGTCCGGGCTTTGTTTCTCTGACACCCATGGCTTCCTTAATCCCCATAGCGGACAACAGCGACGCCTCTGTCTGGGGACCCACCATGACGCCTGCAATTCTGCCCTCAGGGTCAATAAGAACTGTGGTTGGTAATACCTCGGGCATCTCGATGCCCAGGTGGGCACCCGGGTCTTCCAGGTAAACAGGGAAGGTTATGCCCATCTTCTCGACCTGCCTTGTTATCTCCTCGCCTTCCGGGGCATCAAAGTTGACCCCAAAAACGACAACGTTATCGTTACTTTCATTCAAACTGATCAGCTCCGGGATTTCCCTAATGCAGGGCGCACACCAGGTAGCCCAATAGTTAATGACCTGCCACTTCCCCCGTATATCGGAATATCGGTAACCGTTACCATCAGTGTCAAAAAAATCCGGGCGCTGGCTACAGGCACATAGCACAACCAGCGAAACGACAACCAATACTCTGAGCTTCAACTCTTTTCTCCCCTATACAACTGTTCCAGATCCAATTCAAACATCACGCGCCGCTCTTCAAACGATTTTGTCAGCTTCTCGTTGACCTGCTTCTCCCAGGCTTCACCAGCGACGGTGAATCCTGCTGGTAGCGGCCAGGGCAAATCCCGATACAGCGACCAGAGCGTCACTTCATTTAAATCCTTCGATAAAACAAGACCGCCTTTCTCAACTACACGTATCAGCCCAAGTGTCAGCAGTCGGCTTTTGTAGTCGTGCCAGGCCTGCATATCCACCCGGTGGCTCAGGCTCGTAATCGTCCTGTCGGTCACCACTTCACCCAACCGATGACAACGGAAGAATTCATGCAGAATGATCAGTATCTGCACCAGTGGCGGTTCCATCTGCGGACTCCGCTGTGACCTGAACAATCCCATATTCTTGTTGAGTTCTGCACCGAAAAGAACAATTGTCCACGACACGTACAACCAGATCAGGAACAATGGAACAGCTGCATAAGTGCCGTAAATCACCGCAAAATCGGTCATGGCCATGACACTCCCGAACAAATGCTTTACCAGTTCAAAACCAACCGCCACCACAGCGGCGGCGATTACCCCATGCCTGAAAGGCACCTGGCAATTTGGCACAGCGACGTACATCAGTGTGAAAAATACCGTACTCAGAGCCAGCGGGACAATCCCGAACAACTTTGACGCACCAACACCGGTAATGATCGGCAAAGAGAAGAGATAGGTCGTGCTGGCAAGGCCCAGAAACATCAGAACGGGTCCAAGCGTCAGGATTGCCCAGTACATCAAAATGCGTTGAAAGCCCTGCCTTGGTTCACGGATACGCCAGATATCATTAAATGATTTTTCGATCGTGTGCATCATCAGGAAAGCCGTGAGGCCGACAACTATCAGGCTAGGCCCTGACAGGCTCATTGCCTGAGACGAAAATTGCTGGATATATTCCTGTACAACCGACACGGATTCCGGCACCACATTATCGAATACAAAATCCTGCAGCAGGTCGCCCACGCCACTGAATGCTTCAAACGCCTCCAGCACTGTGTAGGTGATTGTGAGCAGAGGCACAACAGCAAACAAGGTCTGATAGGTCAGGGCGGCAGCGGTCGACTGGCAACCATCCTCGGAGTAATTTTTTACCAGCAACTTGAAAAAACCCCAGACCGCTTGAATCTTTGGCATTAGCATACGAGTTGTTAACATTCAGCTATGTATTTCATGAGAAACGACTATGACTTTAGTTACCATTTATCACAACCCTAAATGCTCCAAATCCAGACAGACGCTTGCCCTGCTGGAAGAACGGGATCTGGAATTGCGTATCGTGCCCTACCTCGAATCGCCGCCATCAAAAAGTGAACTCGCTGACATCGTAAAAATGTTAGGCATTGCGGCGGCTGACATTGTCAGGACTGGTGAAAATGAGTACCAGGAATCCGGGTTAACGGCAGAATCATCCGAAAATGATGTTTTGGACGCAATCCTAGTCGCACCAAAGTTGATGCAGCGCCCGATCGTCATTTGCGGGAATCAGGCACGAATTGGAAGACCACCTGAGTCGGCCCTGGAGATTCTCTAGGCGATACTAGGCAACCTCTGATTAGTGTCCATTTCCGCCATCACTGCGTTCGGGACGCCCCTAAAACCGTGCGCCCCTGCCTTGTCCTGACAAAAATGCTCTATAAATCAGAGCTTCCCTAGTGAATGATTTTTTCGCGTTCTTCTTCAATATGAACCGGTTCGGGATCAAAGTCCCCAGCCTCGAACACATCATTGCTGGCTTTCACTTCATAGCGTCGGCTTACCACCTGACCATCGAGAACCCCCGGCAACAGCTTCAGGAATTCTTCCATGTGGTCTGTTTCAAAATGTCCCTGAAGCGCGTCTACGGACTCCCACTCCTGAAAAAGAAGCAACGTGTTGGGGTCAGTCAGACCAACGTAAAACTCGTAACTGATGCAACCCTCCTCTTCCTGGCTAGCCTTAGCCATCTGGCGCATCAATTCGAGAGCGTCATCTCTGACTTCAACTTTAACGGGAAACGTACCATGAACAATAATCATCGAGAGCAACAAACTTGGGTGGAGTAACCTTCAGTATAACGCCAAACATGAGGCGTTTCACGTTGGCGGGATAACCCGCCCCCGCCGGCCTCTTCAGCGATCTTGACGTGCGGTTAAGGGCGACCTGACTTGTATCACAGGCTTAGCTAAGTTCTTCTGGCAGCAAATTTCCCTGGCCAGGCCCCAGCAGGACCAGCGACCCGGGAATGTCTTCGTTAACATTAATGTCGCTCCGCGATGTAACCGATACCATTTTGTTTGAACGCATTCGCAATTTCTTCCAGGATTGCAGGATCATCAATCGTAGCGGGTGTTTCGTAGGGCTTTGTATCAACAATTTTCCGGATAACCTGCCTTAGTATCTTTCCGGACCGGGTTTTAGGCAGGCGTAGCACCCTCACTATTCGCTTAAAGTTCGCAAACGCACCGACGTCCTTGCGGACCATCGCCACCAGTTCGTCTTCAAGAGTAGCTAGTTCGATATTGACCCCGTCCTTAATCACAACCATGCCTACCGGCACCTGGCCTTTGTCTTTATCCTCAATACCTACCACTGCACATTCGGCCACCGCAGGATGAGCAGCAACAACCTCTTCCATTTGTCCCGTCGACAATCGATGTCCAGCAACGTTAATCACATCATCGGTCCTGCCCATGATGTACAGGTAACCATCAGTATCGATATAGCCGCCATCACCGGTGTGATAATAACCCGGGTATTCATTAAGGTACGACTCGACATAGCGCTGGTGGTCCCCCCATACAGTTGGCAAGCACCCGGGAGGGAGCGGCAGCTTAATCACTACGGCGCCTTCTTCATCGGCATTTAACGGCTCGCAACTCTCTGAAACAACCTGAACGTCAAACCCCGGCACCGGCATCGCCACCGACCCCGCTTTTGCTTCGGCGGGCTCTAAACCCATCGGTATACAGGCGACGGGCCAACCGGTTTCGGTTTGCCACCAGTGATCAATTACGGGCACCCCCAGTATTTCGCATAGCCATTCATAGGTTGATGGATCTGTTCGTTCACCGGCAACAAATAAGCTGCGGAGATGACTGAGATCATACTCTGACAGCAGACTCGCTTCGGGGTCTTCCTTTCGGATCGCACGGAAGGCCGTTGGCGCGGTAAAAAAGACATTTACTTTGTAATCAGACAGAATTCGCCAAAATGTTCCTGCGTCCGGCGTACGCACTGGTTTGCCTTCGAACAAAATAGTGGTGCAACCAGCAAAGAGCGGCCCATAGACAATATAAGAATGACCAACCACCCAACCCACATCAGAGGCTGCCCAGAAGACTTCCCCAGCGGCCAGATTATAGAGATTTTTCATGCTGTAGGTTAACGCTACGGCATGGCCGCCATTATCCCTGACTACGCCTTTTGGTTTCCCTGTCGTCCCCGATGTGTAAAGGATATATAAAGGATGAGACGACGGGAGCGAAACAGGATCTACGGGCGATGCCACTGCCAGCAGTGAATCCCAGTCCTTGTCCCACGGATTGGCCATTTCCGCGACTGACTCCTGGCGCTGGTAAACAAGACAATGGTCAATTTTGTGCTCACTGATTTGAAGCGCCTCGTCGATCAGTGGCTTGTAGGCGATAACGTTGGAAAATTCTATGCCACAGGATGCGCACAAGATTGCTTTGGGTGTTGCATCGTCAATCCTTGTCGCCAGTTCTTTTGCGGCAAAACCGCCGAACACCACCGAATGAATAGCACCTAAACGTGCGCATGCAAGCATTGCAATGACGGCTTGCGGAATCATCGGCATATAGATAATGACTCTATCGCCCTGACTGATACTTAACGAAGCGAGTACACCGGCAAACGTTGCGACTTCATCCCTTAACTCACTATAGGTGTAAGAGGCCGTTGAATTCGTAACAGGTGAATCGTAGATCAACGCGGTCTGATCACCGCGACCCTGCTCTATGTGATAGTCAAGGGCCAGATAAGACGAATTGAGCTCACCGTCCGAGAACCACGCATCATTACCGTTAGTGTCTTTCCCGAGCACGGAACCGGGCGACTTATACCAGGCAACACTAGCGGCCTGTTCCGCCCAATACTCCTCGGGGTGTGCCAGGGATCGTCTAAATGCTGTCTTATAGTCACTCACAATGGTTCACCATTAAAAAAACATAACATTAGGCACTAGAGACAAAAAAGGGGCTAAAAGCCCCTTTTATTTACGCTAGCGTCTTTTTCGGCGCTTCTTCATCGCTTCCAGCTGAGCTTTGTTAGGCTGGGCCCTCAATAGCTTCCGGTAGAGAACAGACTTCTTGGATATCTTTTTATGCCGCACATAAAAGTCGACAGCTTTCTGCCAGGCCCCTTTTAAACCATGCAGGTTAATAGACACAGTGGTGTTAACGATTTTATCAAGTTTCGTTGACATGATACCAATTTGAAAAACAGGGGTACGCGTACCACTCTTCTCTGTTTTCATTCTGAACAGAATGCCTCGAACTTTCCCTTTGGTATCAAACAATGTGGATCGAGCGGCTTCGGTTTTGGCTTTGGCCTGTTGCTTTGCCAAGACAGAATCTCTTGATTCTGCTTTAGCTTTTACCTTGGCACGATCTGCGCCTCTCATTCTTTTCCCATTGGCCTTTAATGAGAAATATTCCTGAAAAGTTTTACCCGCAATCTGACGTCTAACTCGAAACCCGTGAAACCTTGTCGTGTCCAGTAGTTCTACGCTCATTTCGTTTTCCTGTTTTTATCTGTTTTCGGGCGCGCTCACTCCCGCACTATCACTTTATCACTCTATCACTCTGTCGCTCTATCGCCGCATGCCCCTCAAACCAAACGTGAGGACAAATCGGCGAGGCCCAATAGTAACGCATATTTTCAACCATAGGAGAAAACTTCCGACTATTCATTGAGTTTTCCTGGGCTATGCGTCGGTGACGTTTACCACCGCTCCTGATTCGACCAGATCATTAATTGCCGCCTCGCCAAGACCCGCTTCCTGCAACACTGTTAGCGTGTCCTCACCGGGAATGCGAGAACCATGGCTGACACCTACTTCAGATCTTGAGAACCGGGGCGCTGGCGCCGGCTGGACAATACCGTCTAATTCAATAAACGAATCCCTCGCGACGTGGTGTGGATGATTAGGAACTTCATCCAGTGCCAGCACGGGGGCGAAACAGACATCCGAACCTTCCATAATGTCGCACCACTCGTCTCTTGTTTTGGTTTTGAATACTTCGGCGAGCTCAGCCTTAAACTCAACCCACTTGCCCTGCTCCATTTGCGCACTGAACCTGTCGACATCAAGACCGGCCTTCTCAACCAACAGCGCATAGAACTGGGGCTCGATCGAGCCAAGTGAAATATATTTGCCATCCCTGGTCCCATAGGTGCCGTAGAAATGAGCGCCGCCATCCAGCAAATTGGTACCCCGATCCATACTGAAAACACCGGCCCCATGCATGGTAAAGAACATCGACATCAAGGTTGCAGCGCCGTCAATCATGGCTGTATCCACGACCTGGCCCTTCCCCGATTTCTGTGCCTCCAACATCGCGCATACAAGACCAAACGCCAGGAACATACCACCACCGCCAAAATCACCAACCAGATTAAGGGGCGGCACGGGCTTACCGCCGGCCTCGCCTATCGAATGCAGAGCACCCGCAAGGGCAATATAGTTAATATCGTGACCGGAGGCCTGCGCCATCGGGCCTTCCTGACCCCAGCCAGTCATGCGGCCATAGACCAGTTTACCATTGCGCCCCATGCATTCTTCCGGACCAACACCCAGCCGCTCGGTTACCCCGGGGCGGAAACCTTCAAACAGTGCATCGGATGATTCACAAAGCTTCAGGACAACCTCCCTGCCAGCATCGCTTTTAAGGTCAACGGCAATGGACTTGCGTCCCCTCGTCAACACATCTTTTGGTCTGTATGCCGGACCACCTGCGCGGTCTACCCTGATGACCTCTGCGCCCATGTCAGACAGCAACATCCCGCAAAATGGTCCCGGGCCAATGCCCGCAAGTTCTATGATTTTAGTACCTGTTAAAGGTCCCATGTATCTGACTCCACTGTATTTGGCAAAGCTGTATTTAGTCACATCCTAATTTGCAGGGCAAACGAAGGCTTAATGATTGATCAGCAGATGAGGTGACGATCAAGATGGGCTATCATTGCCGCCCCGTGTAACCACTAGAGTAAGCGAAACCCAAGACCATGGACCTGCTAGAACATATTGAAATTGAACCTCCTGTCCCCGCCCGCTCAACTGTCATCTGGCTGCATGGCCTGGGTGCAGATGGTCATGATTTTGAGCAGATTGTGCCAGAATTGAAACTTCCCGAAGACTCAAGCGTTCGATTTATCTTCCCGCACGCCCCTATTCGACCAATCACCATTAACGATGGCGCTGAAATGCGCGGCTGGTATGACTTTATCCCTCATTCCGAAACAGCGGGTCATAACGACATCATTGAATCGTCAGGCCAGATCGAGGATTTAATTGATCATGAAATGAAGCGCGGCATCCCCTCACAAAATATTTTGCTGGCAGGATTTTCCCAGGGTGGAGTCATTGCATTACATACAGGCACGCGCTGCCAGCAAAGAATTGCCGGCATCCTGGCGATCTCAACCTACCTGCATGACTTCACCGGCACGGAAAACGACATGACCGATGCCAACCTTGCTATCCCGATCATGATGGCACACGGCACTCACGACCAGATGATTCCAATCATGCGGGCGGCAACATCACGAGAAAACCTGATCCGACTCGGATACGACGTCCGATGGTTCGACTACCCGATGGAACATCAGATTTGCCTGGAAGAGGTCGAACAGATCGCCGCTTTCTTTCAGGAAGTCCTGCCTAAATGACGACAGAAATCCAGCTAACACCAAGCTCCAGCGCGTGGCTCGAGTGTGTACTGGCTAATTTCGATGAGTTCCTCATAGACCATGCGGCTAACGAGCGCAAAGCCTCTTCCATGGCAATGTCTCTCGTAGCCCACTACCCCGACAAACCTGACCTGGTGGGCGAGATGGTGGATCTGGCGCTAGAAGAATTAACCCATTTCAAACAGGTTATTCGCCTGATGCAGGAAAGAGGCCTTTGCATGACGCCTGATGAGAAAGACCCTTACGTCAACCAAATGCGCAACCACGTTCGAGGTGACACACAAGACTATTTCCTGGATAGGTTACTGTCGGGCGCGGTTATTGAGGCAAGGGGTGAAGAACGGTTCCGCCAGCTTGCCGATCATCTGAAAAACGAAAAGTTGAAGGCTTTCTATATGGCCCTCGCCAATTCCGAGCAAGGCCACCATCAGTTGTTTCTTCGCCTCGCTTCACAGTATTTCACCGACCAGATTGTAGACAAGCGATTGGCCGAGTGGCTAGTGATAGAAAAAACCGTCATTGAAGGTATTCCTGTCCGCAGCCGTCTCCACTAGGAACCGTTCACACGGAGATCTGCAACAGGGCCTTTCACCAGGAACCTACACCAGAGACCTACACCAGGGACCTACACCAGAGACCTACACCATGAAAATGGATGTGCAGAACGAAGCGATCACCAAATATCTGGACCGATATGCAGAAGCGGAAGCTGCTATCAAACTGCCAGGCGGTCGCTATGACTACAGCCTGGTCATTCCTGCATTTAACGAAGATCACGAAAGTGTGCTCAAAGTCTGGCAACAGATAAAGCCTGGCACCTCTTTCCTCGTCATCCTCGTGGTTAATAGCCCTGTTGAGGAAGACCACTCTGCCCGAATGTTAATTGACGGGCTGACGAGTCATCAGCAAATGAGTCAACTAACAGCGCAGGCGCAACTGGTTGAAAAAGCTGGCAGTGCCACGGGCCCCGACCTATTGATCATAGATCGTTTCTCCCGCGGCTACAGCATTGATAAAAAACGGGGCGTCGGCCTTGCCCGTAAGATCGGGATGGATATCGCAGCGTCCCTGATGAATCAGGGCGTGATTTCAGGCAACTGGCTATTCACCACTGATGCAGATGCAGAGCTGCCTGAAAATTACTTCAGCGTTGAAACCGGAGGTGATGACGCCGCTTTCATCTACCCTTTTAAACATATGCCGCAACCGGGGCTGGAATTACCCATGCAGTTGTATGAGATCAGCATGTTGTATTACGTCGCTGGACTTCTCTGGGCAAACTCACCCTATGCCTACCCCACTATCGGCGCAACGATCAGCTGTTCACTGGATCGATACGCCGCGGTTAGAGGCTTTCCAAAACGAAACACTGGTGAAGATTTTTACCTGCTGAACAAACTGCGCAAAACCGGTGAGGTCAGATTGGCCGGCGGTGACCCCATCGTCATCTCTGGAAGAACCTCAGATCGCGTTCCTATTGGTACAGGTCAGGCGATCAGGGCAATTCATGGTCTGGACTCGCCCATCTTGGAATTCACGCTCGAACATCCCAATTGTTTTTCGCAACTGAAGCGTTTCCTCGAATGGCTGGACGGTATATCCGTCACGCAGCCAGGACAACTGTCCACCGGTGACCCCAACACCGACGACTATGTCCAACAGATTGGTCTGATTCCACACTACGAACACAAAAGGCAGCAGTCCCCGACACCCATGATCATGCGAAAACACCTGAATGACTGGTTCGATGGCCTGAAAACCCGGCAGTTTATCCACCATTTTCGGGATCAGCACTTTGGACGGGTCACCATCGCAGAACTGGAAAGCACCCCTTTCATGCCTAAGCTGAAGGATGGTACGTATGGCCCTGATGCCAAGCTCGATACCATAAGGGCCTCATTACATGCTTTTATCTATCACCAGAATGCCTGTTAGGTGGTAGAATTAGCGCCGCTTTTTGCAGCTAAAGCACTAAAAATGAACAAAATATTCATAGACGGGCAAGCCGGGACAACCGGTCTCCAGATTCAAGAGCGATTATCGCTTCGGTCTGACATCGAACTCATCGAAATTGACCCTGCGGAAAGGAAGAATCCTGACGCCAAACAATCAATCATCGACCAGGCTGATGTTGTTGTCCTGTGCCTGCCTGACGATGCGGCCCGGGAAGCTGTCAGGAACACCAAAAACCCCCATACCCGGTTTATCGATGCAAGTACCGCCCATCGTGTGAACCCTGACTGGACCTATGGCATGCCAGAACTGATGCCCGGCCAGCGAGATGCCATCGCATCAGCCAGACTAATCTCAAACCCGGGTTGTTATCCAACAGGTTTCCTCGCCACCGTAAAACCGCTGATCAGTGCAGGCGTTCTTGCGCACAATGCGCTCATCAGTATCAGTGCGATTTCCGGGTACAGCGGCGGCGGCCGTCAGCTGATCGAAAAATACGAATCAGAGAGTGCCAATTGGCCGGCGAGGCCATACAGCCTGGCGCTGAAACACAAGCATGTGCCAGAGATGACACAGTATGCCGGACTCTCAACCAGCCCGCTCTTCACACCGACCGTGGGTCACTTTTACAAAGGCATGTTGGTTTCCGTGCCCATACACAGGGACCAACTGGTTAAAGCCCAATCCATTGAAAATGTCCACCAGCTTATTAGCGATCAATATGCCACTGAGCCCTGCATCAATGTCATGCCACTTAACGACGATGCAGCACTGCAGGACGGATTCCTTGATCCAGAGGCAGCTAATGGTACTAATCGAGTCGATGTGTTCGTCTATGGTCATAACGACCAAATGATGCTGATTGCAAGGCTCGACAACCTCGGTAAAGGCGCAGCCGGGGCAGCGGTACAAAACCTGAACCTAATGTTGCAGGTCACGGAACTGGAGGGCTTGTCGCTATGACGGATCTTCGCGCAAGACAATCAGAATTACAGGATCTTTTTGACACCTATGTCGATGCTGGACTGAGGCTGGACCTGACGCGAGGGAAACCTGCCGCTGAACAACTGGACCTGTCCAACGATCTGGATGGCATTCTTGAGGGTTTCTACCTGTTACAGGGGGGCACAGATGTCCGCAACTACGGCGGTATCCTCGGCATTCCAGAAGCACGGCAACTGGGTGCTGAGTTCATAGGCGCTACATCCGAGCAGGTAATGGTGGGCGGCAATAGCAGCCTTAACCTGATGTACCAGTATGTTGAACACATGATGCCGCATTGGCGTGGTGAACCTGTCAAGTTTCTCTGCCCGGTACCCGGCTATGACCGGCACTTCACCATCTGTGAACATTTCGATATTGAAATGATCACTGTTCCGCTAAACGATGATGGCCCGGACATGCAGCAGGTGCAGGAACTCGTCTCACAGGATGCCACCATAAAAGGTATCTGGTGTGTTCCCAAATATTCCAACCCGACGGGCAACACCTACTCGAAAGAAATTGTTGAGCAGTTCGCAGAAATCCCCAAAGTCGCCGGGGATAACTTCAGGGTTTTCTGGGACAACGCCTACGCAGTTCATGACCTGGTGGAACAGGGTGATGAACTCCCCAGCCTAATAACTGCGGCCGAGAAAGCCGGCACAACGGACAGTGTCGTTATGCTGGGTTCAACCTCGAAGGTCACTTTTGCAGGCGCAGGCATTTCTTTCCTGGCCACGAGCACATCTCAGCTCGCAGCCTTTGAAAAATTTCTTTCGAACCAAATGATTGGCTTCGACAAGGTCAACCAACTGCGCCATGTTCGTTTCCTGAAAGACAGCGATGGCATCAAGGCCCACATGGCAAAGCACCGCGACATTATCAAGCCGAAGTTCGAGCTGGTGCTGAACATGCTTGAGAAGCATCTGGCGGGGAAAAACATGGCAAGCTGGAACAGCCCACGTGGTGGTTACTTCATATCACTGGACACACGCCCCGGGCTTGCCACTACCATTATCAGCATGGCGGCAGATGCAGGAGTCAAACTGACACCAGCAGGGGCAACTTTCCCCTACGGCAAGGATCCGGAGAACAAGAACATCCGCCTCGCACCAACTTTCCCGGAACTCGCCGAACTTGAGAGCGCCATGGACGTGTTTGTCACCTGCGTGGAGCTTGCATCTCTGAACGCTGAACTGGATTGACGTGCTGCTTCAGCCACTAGACCAGGCCGTCTTGGCGCTCTATTTCGCGCTCATGCTGTGCCTGGGCATCTACTTTTCCCGCACCAACAACACGACTGAACAATACTTTTTAGGCGGCCGTAATTTTAATGGCTGGGTGATTGGCCTGTCCCTGGTCGGCACTTCAATCAGTTCGATCACATTCCTTGCCTACCCAGGCGATGCCTTCAAAACGAACTGGCTTCGCTTCCTGCCTAACCTGATGTTGCCGGTCGCGATCATCTTTGCGGCTTATTACTTTTTGCCGCGCTTACGAAAAAATAACAGTGTCACTGCATACGAGTTTCTGGAAGGCAGGTTTGGGCCTTCGGTCCGCGGATATGCTGCCAGTGCATTCCTTGTAGCACAACTCGCGCGGATCAGCATGATCCTTTACCTGATTGCCCTGGTGATACAGAGCATTACAGGACTTGATGCCGAGTACAGTATTTTGGTCGCAGGTGTCTTCGTGGCTGCCTATACAATCCTCGGCGGTATCGAGGCAGTTATTTGGACCGATGTCATACAGACTATCGTGTTAATTGCTGGCGGTCTGTTCTGCATTGTTACGATCATTTCACTGGTACCGGGCGGCCTAACGGAAATAGTCGAAACAGCCTGGTCCGCTAATAAACTGGGTGTGGGAACAATCAGCGACACCGGCTTTGAGCCTGCCAACTGGGGGCTCGCCCTCAGCGAAAAGACCGCTACCATGATGCTTTTTATCGGGCTGATCGGCTGGCTGACTGAATATTCCAGTAACCAGAATACGGTGCAGCGATTTTGTGCCTCGAAAAGCGAACTAGAAGCCCGCAGGGCAATGTTCATCTGCGCCCTGGTGAGCATCCCTACCTGGGCCTTCTTCATGTTCCTGGGCACGGCCCTCTGGGTGTTATTCCAGCACCAGCCAGCCGACCTTGCAACAAGCATCCTTGCCGGCGGCAATCGCGCGGAAGAAATACTGCCCTATTTTATTACCCACTATCTGCCGAGCGGTCTTGTAGGGCTGGTCATTGCTGCTGCGATTGCGGCTGCAATGTCATCACTCGATAGCAGTATCAACGCGATCGCTACTGTCTCGACCCACGATATCTACCGTCGATTCCTGAAAAAAGACCAGGTTGATGCACATTACCTGGCGTTCGCCCGCACCATCACTACTCTGGCAGGCATGCTCATGATTGCAGGAGCCCTGTACCTGCTCGAAACAACCACCACCACCCTGCAGGACACAGCGACCATTTTGACGTCACTTCTGGCGGGCGGCCTTCTAACGATCTACTTAATCGGATTTTTCTCGACCAGATGCAGTACAATCCACATTCTTCTGGGTATTGTGGCCACTATGGCCTTTACCCTCTGGACAATCGCCTCATCACGAAGCGCTATCGACTATCCATTTGACCTTTACTATACGGGGCTACTCGGTAACATCGTGATGTTTCTCGTGGCTTACGGCAGTTCTTACGTCGTTAAGCCAACAACAACTTAATTAACGAAGTGAATCGCTTGACTGAATTACCAGAAGATTTTGCACGACTGAACCTCCCGGAACCGCTGAAACAGGCTATTCTGGACCTTGGGTTTCAAAACACCACACCAGTACAGACACAGGTACTGCCACACTCGCTGGACGGCGCAGACATTATTGCCCAGGCGCAAACCGGAACCGGCAAGACTGCCGCATTCCTGCTTTCCATCATTACTTACGACCTTGAGAACCCAACGCTGGATTCTAGGCCACCGGGAACTCCGTTTTCACTGATCATTGCGCCGACCCGCGAATTGGTGATGCAAATTGCGAGCGATGCAGAATCGCTGATTACTTATACCGATATCCAGGTCGCTACCCTCGTTGGCGGAATAGATTACGAAAAACAGAAAACCAAGTTGAAAAAACCAGTTGATATTGTAGTGGCGACACCGGGCAGGCTTCTCGATTTCGCCCGCAACAATATCGTTGACTTATCCGAAGTAGAAATCATGATCATCGACGAAGCGGATCGAATGCTGTCGATGGGATTCATTCCAGACGTCAAAGCTATCGTCAGCAGAACGCCCCGCAAAGAGAACCGGCAGACACAATTGTTTAGTGCTACTTATAGCGAAGATATTAAGCGTCTTGCTAAATCCTGGACGCTTGATCCAGTTCGAATCGAGATTGCTCCAGAGAAACTGGCCGTAGACACCGTCGAACAGAAGGTTTACCTGACTTCCGATGACGAAAAGTACAAGGTCCTTTACAACCTGATCAAGGTTAATGAGATTGAGCGGGTCCTGGTTTTTGCAAATCGCCGGGACCAATGCCGTAACCTGGAGTCTAAACTACGCCGACATGGGTTTAAAACCGGGCTATTGGCGGGCGATGTGCCCCAGAAGAAACGCATCCGGACACTGGAAGAGTTCAAATCAGGAGCGGTAGAGATTCTGGTCGCGACCGATGTGGCTGGTCGAGGCCTTCATATCGATGACATTACACATGTCATCAACTACAACCTGCCGGAAGACCCTGAAGACTATGTTCACCGTATCGGCAGGACAGGCCGTGCCGGCAGTGAGGGAACTTCAATTACCCTCGCATGCGAGAATGATTCATTTATGTTACCGAACATTGAGGCATTGCTTGGAGTAAACTTTCACTGCGAGAACCCACCGGAGGAACTAGGTGCAGATATCCCGGCCCTGCCACCGATGAGTGCTGCGGAACGCGCCAGCATTCCGAAACGAAATACTCGCGGCAATGGCCGGTCAAACGATAGACAAAATAACTACAGACGAAGGTAAGTTTGCTAATGGGTAGATCTGAAATCAGAGTGCCTGCATGACTGACAAACCGTTCCACCTGCTGACCGCCAAAGCCATCCTCGAAACGGATGCAGCATTCATCTACATTATTGAGGGTAAAGGCTCAGCGGCAACCGGTGATGAACCGATCGAAGTCAACGCCGGCGATTTCATGGCCCTTACACAAAACTCATTGCCCCACTGCATGCATAACTCCAGCGCTGAAGATCTCCTTTACCTGAGTCAGGTCGATGATATTTAGGGCGGCATGCCTGATTGCACTCTCCTGTCTACCGGGCTGCTCCTCGTTGCCCTACAACTCCATCTCCGGCCCAATTGGGACAATCACCACCGCCGTCGGGCTGCCCTCAGTGACCAGAAACAACCGACCCTATATCCTGGCTAAACACTCGAAAATCTACATCGGTGACATCATTGGAACCGACAAACGGTCGGCAATCCGATTGGCGCTGGTCTCGGGGCAAACCATCGACATCCCGCCACAAAGCCAATGGCTTGTGATGGACATGGCCACAAACGGTGTCGACTACAAATCCAGCTCCAGTCTTGCCCTGGGCGCCCTACAGGTAAAAGGCCCCGGCGACACACCGCACGAATTTATTATCCGTACTGCAATGGCAGAACTTCAGACGCTCGCGGAGCACTTCTGGTTGGGGTATCACAAACAAGGCAACGCGGGTCTGACCGTAATTGCGATGGATGATGTGCCTGTGACAGTGCGTAACCGCAACGGCGCAACAACCTTGACTGCACCAAGGCAAACCACCAGTGTTACACCCGGCGCTGCGCCTCAAAGCACTGTGTACTGGACTGAGCGAAAACTACAGAACACCATCGAATACTACAATGAACGATCCTCTCTAACGAACTAACTAGACCGTATCTGTCTGGCAGCAGCACAAACCGGCCGGGAAAAAGACAACATGGCGTTCTTTAATGGACATAGAATCCCTCCTCAGCCTGCAAGAAACACCTAAAAGACTATTAAAATCTTCAACTATCGTCCCGCTGGTCATGGTAAACTCGCGCCTGGCTTACTTGGACAATCCAAGAGCCAGATCATCGTTGGCGCTTAATTGCGGCATCTGGTGCTCCACTAAGTTCTGATTTTGTAATGGTGATAGCAAAACCAGCATTATTTTTTCACCAAAGGTAAGAGTGATATGAGTAAAGGTACAGTTAAGTGGTTTAATGCAGATAAAGGCTTCGGATTTATTACCCCAGAGGACGGCGGTAAAGATCTCTTTGTCCATCATTCAGAAATCCAATCCGGCGGAGAGTATGCAACATTGAATGACGGCCAGAGCGTCGAATTCGAAGCAGCGCAAGGCCAAAAGGGCCCCTGCGCAAATAACGTGGTTGCTGTTTAAACTTGTTGCACTTAACAAATAGGCTAGGCGAGTGCGCGATGCGCAGCCGCTAGCCTATGCGTTATTTATTTAATTTCCACCAGAGATGGGGATCGACCCAGTAGCTTGTCGCTGCTCCAGCACTCTAGCCTTCACCCCACTTGTCCCAAAACGTCACCTCTTCTGCCGGCTTTCGGTCTGCAGGTTTTAACCTGGCGCCTAGTGTATACGCCGCGGGCAACATCACCGTTTGCGTGACTCCTTCAGGGATATTAAGTATTTTGGCGATCTCGTCTTTGCGTGAAGTCAGTAGCGATGTCCAGGTCGTGCCTATTCCCCGAGCGCGCATTGCCAACATAAGTGACCAGGCCGCAGGTAATATTGAACCAAAGAACCCAACCTGACCCGAGACATCTTCGGTCGGCTCACCGATGGCAAACACAAACACCATACACGGTATTTCATGCAGCCGTGCCATGAGCGCATTATGCGTCGGTTTTAAGGTAACGCCCCGCGTTTCGCCAATCTGGACCAACACATCACAGTAGATCTCTGCGATCTGTTTCTTGATCTCTGGGTCCGTCACGACAAGAAAACGCCAGTTTTCCCCGGCAAGTCCCGTGGGTGCCTGCACTGCCACATTGATGCATGCCTTCAGGTCTTCCCGACTGACTGGTCTCGTGAAGTCGAGCTTTTTACGCACTGACCTGGCAGTACTAAGCACATGCTCTACGCGTTCAGCTATTTCATTATCCATAGTTCGATAAACCATTGTTGGCTATGACATTGTCCGCTATGACATTGTCCGCTATGACATTGTCCGCTATGACATTGTCCGCTATGACATTGTCCGCTATGACATTGTCCGTTAAACCATTGTTCGATATGATTTAATTTTATTGGTGCGGTAAGCGTAAAGCATCCAAAATGCAATGGCGAGGCAAACCCTCTATCATTGCCGCTTCTTGATATAGACACATCAGCTATGCCAGTAGTAAAAGAGGAAGAGATCAACGTTCTTGGTACCAAGTTGGTGCCATGCGGCACTGATCCGGTGACAGGTTTTTTTCGGGATGGCTGTTGCAACACCTGCGATGAAGATGTCGGTTCTCATACGGTTTGCATTGAAGTGACATCAGCATTTCTCGAGTACTCACGCTTCGCCGGCAATGATCTGTCTACCCCGCATCCGGAATTCCAGTTTCCCGGCCTGAAAGAGGGCGATCGGTGGTGTCTTTGTGCCGGAAGATGGCTTGAGGCGTACGAAAAAGGAATGGCGCCAAGAGTATTCCTGAACAATACACACAGGAAGGCCCTGGAGGCTGTGCCGCTTGATTTGTTTCAACAGCACGCGGTCAGGATTAACTAGCGCAGTGGCTGTTAAACCCGACATTCAAGAAGTAAGAACCAGCATCCATGTTTGGCACCTGGAGATGACCAGCAGACCCGAGACACCGGAACCAGCCACTCACCCCTACCAGTTATTGAAGGTTGAACATCCCCTGCCGGAATTGAACCGGTTTCTGTATGCCACCGTTGGTGCAACCTGCATGTGGTATATGCGGCTTCCGTGGAAGTGGCAACAATGGCATGACTACGTCTCCAGAGAGAGCATTGAGACCTGGGTCGCATACCAGGGTGCGACGCCGATCGGTTACTTCGAACTGGAGAAACAGTCCCGGGGCAGCACCGAGATAGCCTATTTTGGATTGATCCCCGAATTTGTCGGCCAGGGTTTAGGCAGGCAGTTGCTGCAGGATGCCGTTATCAAAGCCTGGGACACCTCAGACAACCGCATATGGTTACATACCTGCACGCTGGATCACGAGAACGCCCTGCCTAACTATCTGAATCGCGGGTTTAAGGTGTTTAAGGAAGAGGATTTCGAAGAAATGATCCCAGCCGAGCCACTGCAGCCCTGGGAAGGCGCCGCGAAACCGGCCTAAAAACCGGTTTTCAGTTCATCACGAAAATCGGGGTGTGCGACTTCAATCAGCCGTTCTGCTCGCGACGCCAAAGATTCATTTCTGAGCTCCGCAATACCAAACTCGGTCACTACAATATCCACGTCAGTTCGCAGCGCAGTAACCAGGCTAACCCGGGGCACTATTCGCGACACAGACCCACCGCGGGCGGTCGAGGCCATTGCGACAATGGAGCGCCCGCCACCCGAAGCCTTGGCTGACCTCATGAAATCGACCGAACCCCCGGTACCCGATATCTGTTTGGTACCAGCGACTTCGGCATTCACCTGACCCATCAAATCGATTTCGACCGCCGAGTTGACCGAGACAAAATTATCCAATTGGCCAATGACACTCACCTCATGGGTATAGTTAGCACTTTTGAAAACAACACCTTCCGCCAGAGGATCATGTGCCAGCCAGTCGAGCAGTTCCTCGGAGCCTAGCGCCATGCCAAGAATATGCTTACCTTTATCGATGGCTTTACGGCTTCCGTTCATGTTGCCGCTACGAATCAACTCGAGCACACCGTCATCCATTAGCCCGCCGTGAAAACCAAGGTCACTGCGATCACTCAAATTCGCGAGAATGGCTGCGGGTACTGCGCCAATACCTGTCTGCAAACAATCACCGTCTTTAATCAGAGTCGCGATCTGTTCGCCAATTTTATGTGACACATCGTCAATGTGACCGACCGGAAAAACAGGTTTCTCTCTCCCGACATCGAGCAATAAATCGACCTGGGCGACATCAACAAGCGGCGTTCCGATCGGAGCAATAAAACTGTTGTTTTCTTCGACGATGATATGTTTTGCATTCGCTAGCACCGCATCCAGGAAGTCCACATTGGGCCCGTAACGCAGCTCGCCGTTACGGTCCCTTGCCGCCTGCAGTAACGCCACATCCAGCTTTGCCGTTCTCAGGTAGTCAAATGCAGTGCGCATATGCATCGGAATGAAGTTAACCCTGCCTTCCTTAAAACTGTCCTGAATAAAGGGCGTCATGAAGAAAACGCTCATGGTCGCATCCGGGGTTATCCGCGTCAGGTCACGCTGATTCACCGCGCCCAGAGGAAACTGGGTGTAGTGAACCCCGCTACTGCCCTGACAATGCGCCTGAATTGTCTCCAGCAGGCCACGGGGTTCGGCGCAGCTACCCCCCACGTAAACACTGGCGCCGGGGCGTAGCAGACTGTTCAGTTTTTTCAGGTCAGTTTTCATTAGCGCGACACTTTATCAGGGTTTTAGTTACAATGCCGCGACCAGACGACTATAACGGATACTCCAATGAGTGAAGCAACCGCCAATTCCCCGCAGATACCTGACGCCTGGGGAATGCCGCTTGAAGAGATAAACGTCCTGGACCCTGTTCTGTTCGAGAACAACGCCCACTGGGATTTTTTTGAACGGCTTCGAAAAGAAGACCCTGTACACCTGAATCAGGACGACGAGTTTGGGCGCTATTGGTCGGTCACCAGGTTCAACGACATCATGACTGTCGACACAAATCACGATGTTTACTCGTCCGACGGCGGCATCACGATTGGCCCGCCCGCCAGTCAGGTCGCTACCGGACAGACCATACAGACGCCAATGTTCATCGCCATGGATCCACCCAAACACGATGTACAGCGGGCGACCGTGTCTCCAGTGGTTCAGCCGTCTAACCTCGCGAAACTGGAAGATACCATTCGTACTCGCGCCGCTGGCATCCTGGACTCACTACCACGGGGTGAAACCTTTGACTGGGTCGACACTGTTTCAATTGAACTGACCACCCAGATGCTGGCAACACTGTTTGATTTCCCCTTCGAAGATCGGCGAAAGCTGACGCGCTGGTCCGATGTGGCGACCGCTGTCCCCGGCCAGGGTGTTGTTGATTCACTGGAACAGCGAAAAGAAGAACTGTTTGAGTGCCTGGAATACTTCACCCGACTCTGGAACGAGCGAGTCAATGCAGAGCCCGGAAGCGACCTTATCTCTATGCTCGCTCATGGAGAGAACACCAAAGACATGCAACCACTCGAGTTCCTTGGCAACCTGATCCTGCTGATTGTGGGTGGCAACGATACGACCCGTAACTCAATTTCCGGCGGCGTACTCGCACTTAACGAGAACCCGGACCAGTACGAAAAACTCAGGAATGACCTGTCACTGATTCCAAGCATGGTCCCGGAAATTATTCGTTGGCAGACACCACTGGCGTATATGCGCAGGACCGCATTAAAAGATACTGAGCTCAACGGTAAACAGATCAAGGAAGGTGACAAGGTTCTAATGTGGTACGTCTCTGGCAACAGGGATGATGAAGTCATCGACAGCCCTAACGCATTCATTATTGACAGGCCCCAGGCTCGTCACCACGTATCATTTGGCTTTGGTATCCATCGCTGCATGGGTAATCGCATGGCTGAAATGCAACTGCGAATCGTTTGGGAAGAAATCATGAAACGCTTTAGAAAAATCGAGATCGTAGGCGATATTAAACGCACCCACTCCTCTTTCGTTAAAGGCTATACCCATATGCCCGTCAGAGTGCACGAATGGTAAACCCAGAGGACCTGCTCTCACTCAAGCATCAGGTGCCTGCGGATCGGCTCTTCGAAGAAGCCGATTATCATCGCCTCTGGATGTCCCAGCTCGACGAGTCCTGGACCGCTGAGCAAACAGCTTTTGCCGGTGGACTCATCTCTGACAGACTGGCGTTCCTGTTTATCTCCGGTTACCAGGCTGCTGTAAGACGGACTTTCAACCTGGATAACCGCGCCTGGACCGTCCTCGCGATATCAGAAGATCGAAACCCTGATCATCCCCGGCCCGGACTCACCGAATCAAACGGTCGGGTGAGCGGATTCAAAACCTGGGTGGCCAGTAGCCGCTTTGCGCAAGATATTATCGTTTCTATTGATACCACCAGGCTATTCATCGGCAACAGGAACACTCCCGGGTTAAGCCTGACACACAAGGACGCATCGGGGTTTCTCAGCGACATGAGCCAGGGCATTGCTGAATTCAAGGATGTATCGATCAGCGACCTGCAGGCGCTGGGTGAGTTTGACCTGAAACTGTTTGCCAAACGCGAACCCCTGTACCTTTACTTTGCTTTCTGCGGATTCCTGCACCGCGTATTCCAGCAACGCGGGGGCCCTGATATCACAACACTACTGGACGACTTGCTAAAAATCGCTTCCGGTGATTTCACTGACCCGGCGCACAAGGCGCTTTTTGCAAAGACAGATACCAGGATCAGTGAAATTTTTTCTGAACTGTCGCCTGATCTGTTTGCCGGAGACTACGAGAAAGATAAAGGCTTGATGTCACTCTTCTCAACCGTCATTCAAAAAAGAGCCGGTCTGGGTTAGCAACCCATCCAACGAAAGCCTGGCCCAAAGGCAGAGATTTAGGTCCTTACAAATTCAGGATAGGCTTCGACACCACACTCGCTGACATCAA